>Ga0082212_10001137_pt1 | contig 39118 bp, 30 predicted proteins | sample TergutNt197P3_FD_71548 | JGI IMG/M metagenome (GOLD analysis project Ga0082212, IMG submission 71548) | Neocapritermes taracua P3 segment gut microbial communities from Petit-Saut dam, French Guiana - Nt197 P3 | ecosystem: Host-associated > Arthropoda: Insects > Digestive system > Gut ...
GCACCGGCAGCGAAGGCCCTCCGCAGCAGTACCCGCAGCGATAGCATTTATGCCCCGGACGCTGTCTCGTCATACTTCACCTGTCGCGAAAGTTTTTTTCAGGCAATGCCGGTTTTTCAAACAAAAGCAAATCACCGCGGTTTGCCGCCAAATCCCGCAACCGATCAGTGAAACCGGATATAGAGAACAGGATGAACCGTTCCGTACGGTTCCCTTTGTTCCAAAGCACCAATTCTTTTTTACTGAGCAGGGATTCAAACACATCGACGTCCATGGGCCGGTTCCGGAACTTGCACTCGCCAAATGTGATCTCGCTGCTGTCGTTGTCCAAGCCAACAATGTCTATCTCATCCTGATTATTCCACCAGCGCCCGAGCTTGCCAATGCGTACCTTCCCTTGCTCGGCAAGCCGCCACATTTCGCTCTGACATATATATTCATATACATACGCTGCGTGATTTTCCACAAAGCTCGCCCGGATCTTATCCATGACAAAAGACGTGTCAGAGAGCTCTAACCGGGCTTTTTCCGGATAGACGAACAGGAACCAAAATCGCAGAAAGTGGTCTCTGATTCGATACAAGCCCATTTTGCTTCGTTCGGGGTTCTTCTCTGTAACCGGGACTTCCCGTTCGAGTATATGCATATCAATGAGCGTCCTAAGATACTTAGGCATGCTGGTCTCCTTGACGCCCAGATCCGCGCAGATCTTACCCAATCGATGATTACCTGCGGCGATGCTCCGCAAGATGGAGAAATAGCTGCCGATTTCCGACACTTCATGCTGCAGGAGAAAAACAGGCTCCTCAAATAGTAAGCTTTGCCTGTCTAATATATGCCTTTCGATTTCTTGATATATATCCGCATTCCCTTCGAATAATTCGATGTATTTTGGCGTACCTCCGGTTACGGCGTACCGCTCGACCAGCTCCCTATAGGGCAATCGATCATAAAATTTCCCATAATGCTGAAAATCTATCTGCCGAAGCCTGATCTGTCCTGTGCGGCGGCCATAGAGGGGGCTGGCGTATGCCAGCGTCTGCGATTCCATCATATGGACGAGGGATCCGCACAGTATGACCATGATATTCTGATTCTGTAGTAAAGTGTCCCATATCCGTTGAAATATTGTCGGAAAAGCAGGGTTCACTTTGCCAAGGTATTGGAATTCATCGATAGCCAGTACAAGCCGCTCTCTTGTGATCGATTTCGCCAGGGTTTGAAATAATATATCCCAACTACCGATCTCTGCTTGGGCAAGCAGTTCGTCGCCGGTGTATTCCGCAATGCGGTCTTTCAACGCCCGAATGCTTAAATGCTCCGCTTCTTCCGTGGCCAGAAAATACAGGAATGGCTTTCCCCGGGCAAACTCATGGATCAGGGATGTTTTTCCCAAACGGCGGCGTCCATAGAGAACTACCATCGAGGCATATCCACTCACATACTGCCTTTCAAGGAAGCCCAGTTCTTCTTCACGGTTGATGAATCGTTTCATGCCCGCCCTCCGCGATAAGTTATGCTTGTAATAATTATACTACGGGGCATAATTATTACAAGCATAACTTTTTACTCGAATCACGATTCAGCCGACGCTACATAAACGCCCGCGCCATAGCCGGCGCGACGATGTGTATGACGATATCGGTGGTGAAGTGGGCGATCATAGCGGAGGCCAGCCCCTTCTTCCAATAAAGCCATCCATAAACCACGCCGCCTATGCTGTTGAGCACGATAGCCCTGGCGACTATCTTCCCGGTAATCTCCATCAGCGCGCTGGTGGCGGGCAGATGCCCCAGGCCAAACAACACATTCGATAGAAGGATAGCCGCCCACACGCCCCAACTCGCCGGCGACCCTTTGTCCGTCTTCCTGGCCAACGAGAAGAGCCAGATGAAAAGGGTCATGACAAAGAGCCTCATCAGCACCTCTTCGGCGAAGCCGCCGTAGAAAGACGCCAGCAAGGCCGCCCAGGTCGGGATATTAACCTCCTGATGGGCCAGCGAAGCTGAGAAACCCAGAAACCCCAGGTCGCCCAGCACGATGAGTACGCCGCAGCCAAAGCCCCAAATGGTAGATAAACGCAGCACCTCCATGAATCTGTCCCATTTATCCGGGCCTTCGAAGACCGGCAGGTCGAACCCTACCTTCCGGGCGAGGAGCAGACCAAGGAACGCCGCCACAGAGAAGATGACCAGCCCCTGGACCAGGGCGCCGATATATAAGGATAAGCCCATGTCCGCCAGCTCAGGAGTAAGGGCTACTTGGTAGGGAATCACCAGTAAGGACGCAAGGGCGCATGCCCCCGCTAAGATGGAGAACGTTTTCCAGTTGATGATATTTTTCATCTTTTCACACTTATCCGTTTTATAACGCTTAGTCCTTATCGAACATACGCTCAAAGAAGCCTTTTTTGTCCGACTTTGACGGGGAGCGGTAGTTCTCCTGCCCGGAGCTGGAGTCGAAATCCTTGAGCAGTTCCTTCTGCTTCTGGCTCAGCTTAGTGGGCGTCGCCACGATGACCCGTACCAACTGGTCCCCGCGGCCATTGCCCCGCAGATGGGGGATGCCTTTGCCCTTCAGGCGCAGCAAGGTATGGGTCTGCACCCCTTCCGGCACCTTCAGCGTAGCCTTGCCGTCCAGGGTATCCACCTTGACTTCCGCCCCCAGGGCCGCCTGGGTGAATGTGACCGGCATCTCCATATAGACGTCGTTTTCCCGCCGATCAAAGAGCTTGTGGGGCCGCACCCTTACGAATATATACAGATCCCCGGAGGGCCCTCCCCTGGCTCCCGCCTCGCCTTCGCCCGTGAGGCGGATCCTGGAATCGTTGTCCACGCCTGCCGGTATCTTCACTTTGATCGTTTTGCGCTTGCGGAGCCTTCCGGCGCCGCCGCAGTCCGGGCAAGGGGTCTCGATCACAACGCCTTCACCCCCGCAGTCCGGGCAGGGCCGCACCGACTGGAAGGAACCCAGGGGCGTCCTCTGCATAGTCTTGACCTGGCCCGTGCCGCCGCACTTCTCGCAGCGCTTCTTCGTCGTGCCTTCCTTCGCTCCGGTCCCCTGGCAGCGGCTGCAGCTCTCGGCCCGTACCACTTCCACATCACGCTCCACGCCGAAGGCGGCTTCCTCGAAGGCGAGCTCCACGTCCTTGCGCATATCCGCGCCCCGGGCGGGGCCCCTCGCCCTGGCGCCGCCCCCCATGCCGCCCAGGTCTGTGAACATGTCAAATATATCGCCAAATCCACCGAAGCCGCCGAAATCGCCGAAGCCGCCAAAGCCGCCGCCCCCTGCCTGGCCGTCCACGCCGGCATGGCCGAATTGGTCGTAGCGGGCCCGCTTATCCCCGTCGCTGAGGACCTCATAGGCTTCGTTGATTTCCTTAAACTTGCTTTCAGCCTCTTTATCGCCGGGATTCTTATCCGGATGGTACTGCATAGCCAGCTTGCGATATGCTTTTTTCAAATCGGCGTCCTGGACGCTCTTCTGAACGCCCAGGACTTCATAATAATCCCGCTTCGCCATGATTACTGATCGTCCTTCACTTCAAAGTCCGCGTCCACTACATTGTCGTCACCGGCGCCGCCGCTTCCGCTCCCGCCATCCGGGCCGGGCTCCTGCGTATAGGCGCCCTCGGCGTCCTGGCCACCCGCCTGCTGGTACAGCTTGGCGGATATGGCGTGGAGGGCGTTGGTCAGCTCCTCGGTTTTCTCCTTCATCCCTTCAAAGTCGTTGGCCTCGATGACTTTCTTCAGCTCCCCTATGGCTTCCTCCGCCTTGGCTTTCTCCTCGTCGGTAGCCTTGTCGCCAACGTCTTTGAGCATTTTCTCCGCCTGATAGATCATATTGTCGGCGGTGTTCCTGACCTCGGCTTCTTCCTTCCGGCGCTGGTCTTCGGCGGCGTTTTGCTCCGCCTCCTTCACCATGCGCTGGATCTCCTCGTCGGTGAGCCCGGTCCTGGCATTGATGGTGATGGCCTGGGCCTGGCCCGTCCCCAGGTCCTTCGCGGATACGTTGACAATGCCGTTGGCGTCGATGTCAAATTTTACCTCGATCTGGGGGACGCCCCTTGGCGCCGGCGCGATGCCGGATAGTTGGAACCGGCCAAGGGTCTTGTTGTAGTTCGCCATCTCCCGCTCGCCCTGAAGGACGTGGATATCCACGGAGGGCTGGTTGTCGCTGGCGGTGGAGAATATCTGGCTCTTCGATGTGGGGATGGTGGTATTCTTATCGATAAGCCTGGTAAATACGCCGCCAAGGGTCTCGATGCCCAGGGACAGGGGCGTGACGTCCAGGAGCACTACATCCTTGACGTCGCCGGCCAGCACGCCGGCTTGTATGGCGGCGCCGATGGCAACGCACTCGTCAGGGTTGATCCCCTTGAAAGGCTCCTGCCCCATCAGATCCTTGATGGCCTCCTGCACCATAGGCACCCTGGTGGAGCCGCCCACCAGCAATACCTTGTGGACGTCCGAAGCTTTCATCTCCGCATCCTTCAGCGCCTTCCTGGTGCATTCCAGCGTCAGATCCACCAGGTCGCGTATCATGTCCTCAAATTTCGCCCTGGACAAGGTCAGATCCATATGGACAGGCCCGTCCGCCGTAGCTGTGATGAAAGGCAGGTTGATTTGCGTAGTCATCAAGGTGGACAGCTCCAGCTTGGCTTTCTCCGCCGCCTCCTTCAGGCGCTGCACGGCCATCTTGTCGCTCTTAAGATCCACGCCGCTTGTCTTCTTGAACTCAGCGATCATCCAGTCGATGACCCTTTGGTCGAAGTCGTCGCCGCCCAGGCGGTTATTCCCATTGGTGGCCTTGACCTCAAACACGCCGTCGCCGATATCCAGGATGGATACGTCGAAGGTCCCTCCCCCTAAGTCGTAGACGAGGATGGTCTGGTCGCCTTCCTTATCGATGCCGTAAGCCAGGGAAGCAGCCGTGGGCTCGTTGATGATGCGCAGCACTTCCATGCCGGCGATCTGCCCGGCGTCCCGGGTAGCCTGGCGCTGGCTGTCGGTGAAGTATGCCGGAACCGTGATCACCGCCTGGGTGATCTTCTCCCCGAGATAAGCTTCCGCGTCCGTCTTCATCTTCTGCAGGACCATGGCGGATATCTCCTGGGGCGTGTAGGTCTTGTCGTCGATCTTCACCTTGAATTCGCTGCCCATTTCCCTCTTGATGGATTGGATCGTGCGGTCCGCGTTGGTGATGGCCTGACGCTTCGCCACCTGGCCCACCAGCTTCTCGCCCCCTTTGGAAAAAGCGACCACGGAGGGCGTCGTCCTCGCCCCTTCCGAATTTGGGATGACTACCGCTTCGCCGCCTTCCATGAAAGCGACGCATGAATTTGTGGTTCCTAAGTCAATGCCGATTACTTTTGCCACAGTTTTCACCTTCCTTTACATATCTTTCGCGACCTGCACCATCGACGGCCGCAGTACTTTGTCCTTGAACATGTATCCCTTGCGCATGACCATCACGACCTGATTGTCTTCCTGGCCCTCCGCCCGGCTTACGGTCATCACCGCCTCGTGGATATTGGGGTCAAACATCGCGCCGACCGCCGGTATCTCCGCCAGGCCTTCCTGGCCGAGGATATCCGTCAGCTGCTTATGGATCATGAGGAAACCTTCCGCCACGCCTTTCGCTTCCGGGCTGGAACCCGCCAGGGCCACGGCTGCCGCGTCCAGATTGTCCATCACGGGGATCAGCTTTTCCACGACGCTCTGGGAGGCGTAGCGGCTCCAGTCCTGCTTATCCCGCAGGGTACGCTTCCGAAAGTTGTCGAAGTCGGCGGTGAGGCGCAAAAGCTGATCTTTCAGCTGCTCAGCCTCCTGCCGGGGGTCCGTACCATTGGCGCCCGCTTCTTCGCCCTCAGCGCCTTCCGCGCCGACTGCGCCTTCCGCGCCAACCGCGCCCGCCGCCTCATCGCCGCCGTTCTCAGCGCCCGCTCCCGCTGCGTTTCCAGCGGCTTCCCCACCGCTGACGCCATTGTCGCCCATCGTGTCTTCCGGGGCCTCGCCCCCGGCGTCTTCCCGCGCCTTCTTTGAAGCGGCGACCTTCACTTTTACATCTTTATCGTCTTTACTGTTTTTTATGCTCAATCGATCAATGCCTCCCTCGTGGATTTCGTCGCTTCCGGGCTTCGCCCGCTTCACCGACGCGCGTTACTTCGGCTTCAGCCCTTCGGACAGGTAGCGACTCATGTAGTCCAGCAGGCTGATGTTTCGGGAGTAGTCCATCCGCGTCGGGCCCAGCAGCCCTATCCGACCCATGACGCGTCCATTGATGTGGTAAGTCGCCGTCACCAGGCTGCAGGCCGATAGGTTCTCATACTCGTTTTCCGTCCCGATCTTGATGGATATAGGCCTGCTTTCCCCTTCGTCCATATTCATCATCAGGTCTTCCATGATCCGTTGCTCTTCCAGCAAGGAGAGGACCTGCCTGACTTTATCCACATCCCGGAACTCCGGCTGGTTCATGATATTTAACGTACCGCTCAGATAAAGCTTCCGCTCGTACTCCACCGTCAGGGTGTCTTCGATGACGTCCAGTATCTCCTTTAGCAGATGTATCTGTCCCTCCCACTGGCTGCGAACGGTCTTCAGGGACAGCTTCCGCCACTGGGCCACGGTGAGGCCGCATACAGCCTGCCTTAACATATCCGCCATCTCGCCGATCTCCCGCTCGGACAAAGGCTTTTCCAACTCGATGACCTGATGCTCCACATGCCCGTTATCCAAAACCAGGATCAGTACCATACGCCTGTCGCCCACCGGCAGCAGCTGGATATGGGTCAGTACATTCTGGCTGTAGGTGGACAATATCAGCACCGCCGTATGCCTGCTTATCTGGGATAAAAGCCGCACCGCCCCCTGGACGATGTCTTCCTTGGCGCGTATCTCGTCCCTCAGGTTCTTCCGGATGAAGTTCTTTATCTCGTTGGTGAGGTTCTCCTTCTCCATGAGATAATCCACGTAGTAGCGGTATCCGAACTGTGAAGGTATGCGCCCGGCGGAGGTGTGGGGCTGCTCGATGAGGCCCAGGTCTTCCAGATCCGCCATCTCGTTGCGGATAGTGGCGGGGCTTACCCCCAAGTCATACTTCTTGGTGATCGTCCTCGACCCCACCGGCTCCGCGGTAGCGATATAGTCCAGGATGATGGCTTCCAACACCTTCTTTTTGCGATCTTCAAGTTGCATACGGTATCCCCCACCTCCTCTCGCTTATGCGATTTGACTCCCGGCAGCGCTTGTCTTGCCGGAAGGGGCACCTACAAGCGGCATACCGCCGGTTTCATCATACTGTTAGCACTCGATCATTTCGAGTGCTAATGACTACACGTTCAATTTACCATGGAAAAAAAACCTTGTCAATAGAAAAGTCAAAAAAGGTCAGATTTATTCTTTGCCATTCTTTGCCTAATTCTTTGCCGCGGCTGCGCGCCGCTTTTACTACGATAAAAGAAGCGGCTCTGAAGCAAATCATGGACAATCAGTATTACGCCAAACCCAGATATTTCTCGAAGAAGCATGGTAAGAGTTAATAATAGTGTATCGTTTTTCCTTTTCAAAGGAAAAACTATTGATTTTCTGAAGTTTTTCCCATATGATGTACGCGGAGGTGACTATCATGATTCAGCGGGCTCAGTATATGGAGCGTTTAAAAGCTTATAAAGACAACAAATTAATCAAAGTCATTACCGGGCTTAGGCGCTGCGGAAAGTCCACAATGCTGCAGCTTTTCAAGCAGGATTTACTAGCGTCGGGCGTTGCGTCGAATCACATCGTCGAAATCAACTTTGAATTGATGGCTTTTGACCATATCCGCGAGTACCATGATTTTTATGAGTTGGTGCGCCCCATGATTCCCAAAGAAGGGAAATGTTATCTGCTTCTCGACGAGATACAGCAGGTCGCCCACTGGGAGAAAGCGGTCAATAGCCTGAACATAGAAAGCGATATTGACGTCGATATTTATATCACCGGCTCTAACGCTCATTTGCTGTCGTCCGATATATCCACATTACTGACCGGCAGGTATGTCGAGATAAAGATGCTGCCGCTTTCTTTTAAAGAATTCCTGTCGTTCAACCATCTCCCCGCTGAGTTCAGTGTGGAGGATAAGTTTCAGCAATACTTAAAGTATGGCAGCCTTCCCGCAGTAGCGACGCTTCCCCAAGAGGACGTCACCGTCAACGAATTCCTACGTGGGATTTTCAACACCGTCATCGTTAAAGATATTGTGGCGCGGACGAAGAGCAAAAATGTTGAGCTTCTGGAAAAAGTGGTACGTTATGTAATAAGCAACACCGGCAACATGATATCTTACAATAAAATCAGCGGCTTTATCAATGCGCAGTCAAGAGGCGAATCGATCAAATCCTCAACGATAGCCTCATACATCGACGCTCTGGAAAAGGCATATATCGTCTACCAAGCCAGCCGTTTCGACATCAAAGGCAAAGAGCAGCTAAAGACTTTATCGAAATTCTATGTCACCGATACCGGCATCCGCAATATGCTGTCGGGCTACTCTGACGGCGATATGGGGTATGTTTTGGAGACAGTCGTATACTTCGAGCTATTGCGGCGCGGCTATCAGGTATTCATCGGTAAATGGTATGACAGCGAGGTCGATTTTCTCGCCATCAGGCAGAATACCCGGAAGTATTATCAGGTCACATTAAGTATGGCGGACGAGCGCGTTAAGGAAAGGGAGATCGGTCCTCTCGCCGCGATTCCCGATAACTACGAGAAAACGATTCTCTCGATGGATAAGACCTACATCACGGATCATGAAGGTATCCTCTTTCGGAACATCATCGACTTTTTGCTGTCCGACTGACCGGTATGGAAAAACAAACTCACCGGGGCGGAGACCGAAGCGCTTCCTGGCGAGTTACAGTTCAGGGGGTCAGGGGCCCAAAGCGTGGCTATTTGTAAGCGATGGATTGAACGGCTTCGTCTGCCAGATAAGCAATCGCCAACCTGGCAAATCCGTGGGTGCGACACGGACGTCGCACCAGACGGAACGCGACACGAAGTCGCGTTGGAGTCGTTAGGGTTTGCATCAAACGATTGCTATATCTGGCCGAAGCTGTGAACCATCGTGGTAAATAGATACGCTTTGGGCCCCTGACCCCCTGAACTGTAACCCCGGCGACGTTTAGAAGAAGTCTGTGATCCAGCTGTTGTAGCTCAGCCAGCCCTCAAGGCTGGGGCTTACGCGTTCGCCGTCGTCCTCCAGCAAGCCGGCCCGTATCCGTTTCGCCAGTGTCTCCCCGTACTTCCGCTCCATCGTCACCCCGTGGCGCGCCAGAAACGGGGCTTTCTCCACGCCTTCCCGGAGCCGGAAAGCCAGCATCATTTCTTCCGCCAGGGCAGTCTGCCCGTGGACGCTCTCCTTCTCGCTTATGGGCAAGGCGCCCCCTTCCAAGTCCCGCAGATACCCTTCCAAGTCTGCTTTATTCGTATAGCGGAAGCCCCGCAGGTGCCCCGCCGCCCCCGCGCCCAGCCCCAAGTACAAGCCCATTCGCCAGTAGTGGGTATTGTGGCGGCTTTCGAAGCCCGGCTTCGCGTAGTTGCTTATCTCATAGTGCCGGTAGCCGGCTTCCGTGAGGGCGTCATGGGCGAGCAGGTACTGCTGCCGGCAAGTCTCCTCGTCGGCGGCGCTTTTCTGCCCGGCGGCGGCCAGCCCGGCCAGGGGCGTGCCTTCCTCGATGCTCAGCTGATACAGGGATATGTGCTCCGGCCGGAAGGCAAGGGCCTCCTCCAGCGTCTCCCGCCAGTGTCCCGGCGCCTGATCCGGCAGGCCGTACATCAGATCCAGATTCATATTCGCGAAGCCTGCCGAGCGGGCCATAACCCAAGCCTGGCGGAAGTCCTCCGCGCCGTGCCCGCGGCCAAGCCAGGCAAGGGCCTGGTCGTCGAAGCTCTGGGCGCCGAGGGACAGGCGGCTGCATCCGGCACGCCGCAGCAAACGCAGCTTGCTCTCGGTGAGCGTCCCCGGATTCGCTTCTACGGTGAATTCCGCGGCGGCGGCGGCATAAGGGGTATCGTCGCCCTTGCCCCGCCCCGGCGCGCTTGGCGTCCCTTCCGCCCCCCGCAGTAGCCCCGCGATGATCCCTTCCAGTATATCCTCGTCCAGATACGTGGGCGTGCCTCCGCCGAAGTATACCGTGCTCCATCGCGCTTCCGGGCGCGTCAAGCCGCCGGCAGCCGTGGCGCCATCAGCGCCGGACACCCCGGCTGTGCCGCTTGCGCCGCCCCGGCGGTACAGCTCCCACTCCATGAGTATCGCCTTCATGTAGCGCTCCTGCCAACGCCGGCCCAGCCCGGCCGTAGAAGGGAAATCGCAATACGCGCACCTGGAGGCGCAAAAAGGGATATGGACATACAATCCCATACCCTGCGCCGTGTTTTGCTCTATACCCCTAGTCTTCATCATCCAGGGACAGCACCGCCATGAATGCCTCCTGGGGTATCTCCACATTTCCCACCATCTTCATGCGTTTCTTCCCTTCCTTCTGCTTTTCCAGCAGCTTTCTCTTGCGGGTGACGTCCCCGCCGTAGCATTTGTCGATGACATTCTTCCGGTATGCCTTCACCGACTCCCTGGCGATGACCCTTGTCCCTATCGCCGCCTGGACCGGCACCTCAAACATCTGCCTGGGGATCAGGCTGCGCAGGCGCACCACCAGCTTGCGGCCCCTGACTTGGGCTTTATCCTTATGGACGATGATGGATAAGGCGTCCACCTCGTCTCCGTTGACCAATATATCCAGCTTGATCAGGTCGGAAGCCCGGTACTCCTTGAGCTCATAGTCCAGGGAAGCGTATCCCCTGGTGCGGGATTTCAACTCGTCGAAGAAGTCGTAGATGATCTCCGACAAGGGCAGGTCGTAGTGGAGATGCACCCGGGTAGCCGTCATGTACTCCATATTGACAAACACCCCCCTCTTGTCCCGGCACAGCTCCATCACCGGCCCCACATACTCGGAGGGGACCATGACGGAGGCGGCGACGAAAGGCTCCAGTATCTCCTCGATTTTCTGCACCGGCGGCATCTTGGCGGGGTTATCGATGCGGAGCTTCTCCCCGTTGGTTTGTATGATCTCGTAGACCACGCTGGGCGCCGTAGTGACCAAAGCCAGGTCGTACTCCCGCTCCAGCCGCTCATGGACGATGTCCATATGGAGCAGGCCCAGGAATCCGCAGCGGTACCCAAAGCCCAGCGCCACCGAAGTCTCCGGCTCGTACAGCAGGGCGGCGTCGTTGAGCTGAAGCTTGTCCAGGGCGTCCCTCAAGCGGTCGTAGTCGTTGGCCTCCGCCGGGTATAGGCCGCAGTACACCATAGGCGTCGCCTGGCGGTAGCCGGGCAGGGGCGCGGAGGCGGGGCGGTCCCCGTCGGTGATGGTATCGCCCACGCGGGTCTCCTTCACGTTTTTGATACTGGCGGCCACGTAGCCCACCATGCCGGCTTCCAGCCTCTCTACCGGCTTGAGCCCGGGCACGAACGCCCCCGCTTCGATCACTTCGTACCTCTTGGCGCTGGACATCATCTGGATGGCGTCCCCCTTGGCTACGCCCCCGTCCATCACCCGGATGTAGGACAAAGCGCCCCTGTAGGCGTCAAAGCTGGAATCAAAGATCAGGGCCTTAAAAGGCGCTTCAGCGTCGCCCGCCGGGCAGGGTATGCGGTCGATCACCGCCTGTAGGACCTCCGGTATGCCCGTACCGTCCTTGGCGGACGTCAGTATGGCTTCGGAGCAGTCCAGGCCGATGACCTCCTCGATCTCCTTCCTGACCCCTTCGGGATCCGCGCTGGGCAAATCGATTTTGTTGATCACCGGTATGATCTCCAGGTCGTGCTCCAGGGCCAGGTACACATTAGCCAGGGTCTGGGCTTCTATCCCCTGGGTGGCGTCCACCACAAGCAGCGCCCCTTCGCAGGCGGCCAGGCTCCTGGATACCTCATAGTTAAAATCCACATGGCCGGGGGTGTCGATGAGATTGAGCAGATAGGTATCGCCGCCGGGCGCCGTATAGTTCATCCTCACCGCCGTCAGCTTGATGGTGATGCCCCTCTCCTTCTCCAGCTCCATCTGGTCAAGTACCTGCTTTGTGCTCATCTCCCGGGCAGACAAAGTGCCGGTGTACTCCAGCAAGCGGTCCGCCAGGGTGGATTTCCCGTGGTCGATGTGGGCGATGATGCAAAAGTTGCGGATGTTTTCCTGATTCATGTCTTTCCCTTCCGTCTCATCATTCGTAAAACCATGTTGAATTCTTCCATTTTAAGTAAATAACTCAGCCCAAAATAAATCAGGCAGGCAAGAGCCAGGGAGCTCCCCACCTGGAGGAGCTGGCCGGCTTTCGACGTCGCGCCGACAGGTTCCAATACCCTTGCGGCTATATATACCGCCCCGCCCATCGCCAGGGATATCCCCAGGGTTTTGCCGAAGGATACTGCCAGAGCCTTCCCGCCCAAGGGGCCGATCTTGCGCCGGGCTATGCCCAGCAGGAGGATGAGGTTGGCGACGCCGGCGATGGAGAAAGCCAGCGCCAGGCCGCCGGTGCCCAGGGGTCTGACCAGAAGGTAGTTCAGGGCGATATTAAGCGTCATGGTGCAGGCCCCGGTGACGACGGGTATCCAGGTATTCTCCATGGCGTAGAAGACCCGGTTCATCAGCAGTACGCCTCCATGGGCGAACAGTCCCAGGCAGAAGTAGGTCAGGGTGTACGCGGTGAGCGCCGTATGCCCGGCGGTGAAGTTGCCCTGCTGGTAGAGCATCCGCACCACGGGCCGGCTCAGTATGGCCAGCCCCACGGCACAGGGCAGGGTGACATAAAATATATTCCGCAGCCCGTAGACCAGGCTTGACTTAAACAACTCCATCTCCTTGCGGGCAGCATGGCCGTTCAAGGTGGGATAGATCGCCACCACCATGGCTACCGCGAATATGCTGACCGGCATCTGCATCAGCCGCTGGGCCCAGCGCATGGCTGCCAGCGAGCCGCCGGGCAGATAGGAAGAGAGATTCTGCTGGGCAAATAAGCCGATCTGGTTCAGGGCATAGCTGAGCAATACTGGGATCATCAGGAGGAATATCCGCTTCACGCCGGGGTGGCGCCAGAGTATGACCGGCTTGTAGCGCAAGCCCACTCTCCACAGGCCCGCCACCAGGATGATGAACTGGGTCACAGCCCCGGCCACGACCCCCACGGCAAAACCGGATATGCCCATCCGCTTTGTCAGGATGAAGCCGAAGATAATGATCATGACGTTATACATAACGGAAGCGACGGCAGGGCCCAGGAATCTCCGGTAAGAGTTCAGTACGCCCTGGCAGATGCCGTTCAGGGCCATGAAGAACGCCTGGATCAGCATGATCCTGGTCATGGTCACCGTCAGCGCCTTGTACTGGGGTTCGTAGCCCGGCACCAGCTTCGATACGATCCACGGCGCCAGGGCCGCCGCCGCCGCCACGCCGCAGAGCATGACCGCCATGGTGATGTTGAATACGGTGCTGGCTACCTCCCAGCCCTCGTCCTGACGATCCGTGGCGATGTATCGCGTAAATACCGGGATAAACGCCGCCGTCACCGTCCCCGCCACAAGCAGGTTGTACAGAAAATCCGGTATGGAAAAAGCGGAATGATAAGCGTCCGTGACCCTGGTCTGGCCGAAAGAAGCCGCGATGATGATATCCCGCACATACCCCAGTATCCTGGACAGTATGGTAGACGCCATGAGCAGCCCGGCTGCCCTTGCCACTGTTTCCTTCCCCTGTGCCTCCATCGAACCTCCGCGAAAAAAGCCTCCGGCTTCAATATAGTATATGTATTACCATATAAAACCTGTTAATTCAACCGGATTGGCAAAATAAACCTTGAAATCTCCCCCGCGCAGTGATAACATAGCAATGTTTCAGCTAGTTATCATCAGGCTGCTGGCAGAGGGAGGTGAAGTAAGGACATGGCAAATATCAAATCCGCGATGAAGCGGTCCCAGGTGATCCGTATCCGCACCAAGCGGAACGCCGCTTACCGCTCTATGATGAAAACCGCCATCCGCCGTTTCGAAACCGCTCTGAAGGCCGACGATCAGGACAAGGCCCGGGAAGAACTGACGAAAGCGATCAAGACCATTGACCGGATCGAGACGAAAGGCGTTATTCATAAGAACACCGCCAGCCGGAAAAAGTCCCGGCTGACCAAGGCGCTGAACCGCGCCGGTTAGTATTGCTGCGACTTATTTCCAACAAATCGCGGGCTTGCCTACGCGATACAGTTTTACCCCTGTTTGGTTTGAGCTTCCCGGTTTCCGCGGAGGCTCTTTTTCATGGGCCGGGCGCGCCGCCTCCTACCCGCCGCTAAGCAGAGCCTTCTCCAATATATCGGCTATGCGCAACGAGGCGAACCCGTCGCCGAAGGGGTTCGGGCCGCCGGTCATCTTCCGGTAGAGCTCCCCGTCCTTAAGCAAGCGGGAAGCCGCCCGGTAGATCGCTTCCTCCTCCGTGCCCACCATATCGATGACGCCCGCCTCCACCCCTTCCGGCCTCTCCGTAGTATTGCGCATAAGGAGCACGGGTTTTCTCACGGCGGCGGCTTCCTCCTGAAGGCCGCCGGAATCCGTCAGGATGATATGGCAGCGGCTCATAAAGTTATGGAAATCAAAGACGTCCAGAGGTTCGATGAGGCGTATACGCTCATGATCCCGCAGGTACTGATCCGCCGCCCTGCGCACCTTTGGGTTCTTATGGATGGGGTAGATCACCTTGGTATGCGGATTGTCGTCCGCTATCCTCCGTATGGCGGAGAACATCTGAGCCATAGGTTGGCCCAGGTTTTCCCTCCGGTGGGCGGTCACCAGTATCAGGGTGGAATCCGCCGCCCAGTCCAGCTCCGGGTGACGATACTCCTGGCGGATCGTCGTCCGGATGGCGTCGATGACTGTATTGCCGGTGACGAATATCCTTGCCGGGTCCCGGTTCTCGCCGGCCAGGTTCCCCGCCGCCCATTGGGTAGGCGCGAAGTGGTAACCGGCGAGCATGTCCACGCATTGGCGGTTGAACTCCTCAGGATACGGCGATGTGAAATCATTGGTACGCAGGCCCGCTTCCACATGGCCGACGGGTATCTGCCGGTAGAATGCCGCCAGCGCCCCGGCAAAGCTTGTCGTCGTATCCCCGTGTACCAGCAGGATGTCCGGCTTTTCCTTCTCCAGCACCGGCCCGAGCTTCTCCAGCACCGCCACGGTGACGTCGGTGAGGGTCTGCTCATCTTTCATGACTTCCAGATTATAGTCCGGCTCTATCTGAAAGTAGTCCAGCACACGGGTGAGCATCTCGGCGTGCTGGCCCGTCAGGCAGACTACCGTGTCGAACCGCGACGTCCGCTTTTGGCATTCCAGTATCAACGGGCACATTTTGACGGCTTCCGGCCGGGTGCCAAAGGTGAACATGAGCTTTTTTTTCGTCATACGCATTACGCCCCGCGCAGGCCCTCGGCAAACTGCCGGCCAAACTCCTCCAGCTTTGCCAGCTCCTCCGGCGTGGGGTTGTGCAGCTGCTTAAAAGGCCCTCCGGCGATCTCGACCCCGGCTTCTTCCAAGCGGGCCTGGAGTATCCCCGGCGCCTCGCCGCTCCAACCGTAGGAGCCGAAAGCGGCGCCCTTTTTGCCCTGGAGCTTGAGATGCTTCAAGCCTTCCATGATGGAAGCCATGGCTACGGAGACGCCGTTGTTGACCGTGGGGGAGCCTACCAGGATGCCGGCGGAGCAAAACGCGTCTGTCATCACATGGGTCTCGTCGGTCTTCGAGGCGTTGATCACCTTTGCCGTCATACCGGCGCCGGCTACGCCCCTGCCTAATGCCTCAGCCATGTCCCTGGTCTCCAGCCACATGGTGTCGTAGATGATCGCTACCTGCTCTTCCTTGTACCCGGAGGACCACTCCACATACCGGTCCACTATCTGCATAGGGTCTTCCCGCCAGATCACGCCGTGGCTGGGGCAGATGATCTCCAGGGGCAGGCCCAGCCCCAGAAACTGATCGACTTTCGGCTTCACCATCTTTGCGTAAGGGGAGACGATATTGGCGTAGTACTTCACCGCTTCCTGCCATAGGAGGCACTGGTCGGCCTGGTCGTTATAGAGATGGCCCGTGGCGATATGCTGGCCGAAGGCGTCGTTGGACAGCAGCGCCGCCATACCGCCTACATACGTAAACATGCTGTCCGGCCAATGGAGCATAGGCGCTTCGATGAATGTCAGCTCATACCCGCCGATATCCAGTTTGTCCCCCGTCTTGACGGTGACGCAGTTCCATTCCTTGTGGTACTGGCTTTCCAGGAATTGCTTAGCCTTCGCCGTGCAGTACACGGGCAGCTCGGGGCGCTTTTCCCGCAGCAGCGTCATGGCGCCGCTGTGATCCGTCTCGGTATGCTGGCATATCAGGGCGTCGATATTCCCAAGCCCTACCGTATGATCCAGATGCTCCAGATATTGCTCTTTGAACGGCCCCCAGCAGGTATCCACCAGCACGGTCATCTTGCCGCCCTTGATGAGATAAGAGTTGTAAGTCGAGCCGTTTTCCGTGGTGAACTCATACCCGTGGAACTTCTTCAGCTCCCAATCCTTGACGCCGACCCAGTATAGATCTTCTTTGATTTGATGCATGCCGGTTTCCTCCTTAATGTCTTAACGCGATGATCAGATCCTCTAGCGCCTGGCGGTAAGGTATGCCGCTTTTCATGGCGAGGTCTTTATCGCAAAATAATTCCATTGCGTTTTCCAGCTCTGGAAATGAATAATACTTGCTCTGCGCCGCCGCGTTGTCCGCCGCGAAGGGTAACACCTTGAGGGTCTGGGCGATCTGCGTCCGCCCCATTCCCGCCTGCAGGCACGCTTTGGCGCGGAAGATCAGGCGGTACTGCCGGAGCATCATCGCGAATATGGAGAAAGGCGGCTCCCCGTTGTCCAGGAGCGCCCTGAGCTCCTGCAAGGCGCGCGCTTCCCGGCGCTGCCCCAAGGCGTCCACCAGGCGAAATATATTGGACTCCAGGCTGGGCGTAAGCACAGCGTCGGCCATTTCCTCCGTGATCTCGCTTTCTTCCCCCGCGTATGCCGCGGCTTTCTCCAGCTCACGCACGCAAAAAGCCAGGCTGCCCGGTTGGCGGGATATCTTCTCCAATACGCCCCGGGCGCATTGCTTGCCGGTCTGCTGAAGCGCCTCCTTCAGGTAGGGGAGCCGGTCTCCGGGATCCAGGGCGGCCGCCTCCACCAGCCCGCCTGCCCCGGCGATCGCCGCCACCAGCTTATGCCTGCGGTCGGGCTTGCCTTTCGGGCAGCGCAGCACCAAGCAGGCGCCGGCGGCGGGCTGCTCCAGGTACGCCACGAGGGGCAACTCCGGCTGGGGTACGGATTTGTGCCGCTGCCGCGGCGCCCCTTCGGCTCCGGTCTCCCCGCCGGCTTCTTCCATCGGCGGGCCGTCCACCCCCGGAGCTTCCCCGCTCCCTTTCCCCTGCTCCTTGCCTGCCGGGATAAAGGCGGGCTCGTCGATGACCAGCAGCTTCCGGTCGGAGAAAAGCGTCATCTGCCCGGCCAGATCCACAGCCTGGGCCTGTGTCATCCCCCTGCCGTCTTCCCTGCTCCAATCCCCGCCGCCCGTATCGCCGCCCAGCCAGGCATCCCTGAGCTTGGCGATGAACCGATCCTGGAGATAACCTTCATCCCCATAGAGCAGATACACCGCTTTGATATCGCCCGCGCCGATCTCCCCGGCAGCCGCCCGGTAAGGAACCGGCCCTTTTCTATCGGTTTTCTTGCCGGTCTTCGCAGCCATGCCCGGTCAAGCCCCAAAAAGCTTCATGATTTCCGCTTTGGGCCTGACGCCGATGGAAGTCGCCGCGACCTTGCCTTCCTTAAATAACAGCAGCGTTGGTATGCTCTGGACGCCGTACAACGCGGCCAAAGCCGGGGCCTCGTCTACATTGAGCTTCCCAAACTTGACTTTTCCCGCCATTTCCCCGGCGATCTCCTCCACCAGGGGGGACAGCATCCTGCAAGGGGCGCACCACTCCGCCCAAAAGTCCACCAACACCGGTTCCTTCGCCTGTAATGCCTCCGCCTCGAAGTTTTCCGTCGTAAGCGTTACGATCGACATTTTGCACCTCCTATGATGAGCTACGCCCATGATCCAAAGGCTATGTAGCCTTAGCCGGACGTCCGCTTGGCAGTTATTATACCATACGACTAAACTCATGCTGCGCTTCCAGCTTGCATTCGTTAAGGGTATAGTATCTATTCTACTAAGCTCGCGCAAGGCTCGCTAAGTAGAGATATTATACCATATGGAGCGACGCTTGTCCCGCCATTAATCATTGATAAAACAATCCACCCGGAAGCTTTTGCCGTCGGTGGTCACCCGGACGGCCCCCCTCTCCATCGTCATGTAAACGAGGCTGCCGGCTTCATTCAGCCGCTCCAGGGTATCCGGGCTGGGATGCCCGTAGATATTGTTCCTGCTGCTGGATATCACAGAGACCCGCGGCTTGACTCTTTCCAGGAAATCCGCGCCGGTGCTGTACTTCGAGCCATGGTGGGCTACCTTAAGCAGGCTCGCCCCGGACCAGGCGCCGCGCAGCTCTTCCTCGATCCTGCTGTCGATATCCCCGGTGAGCAAAAGGGAAAAGCGCTTGTACGTAAGCTCGACGACAAGGCAAAGCTCATTGGCGCCGCCGCCGTCGGCTTCCCCGGGGTACAGGCAGCGGAGGGCGACCTGCCCGTCCCGGATGGCTTGCCCCCCGGAGAGGCAGACCGACTTCGCGCCCTTCTCCCGGGCGAGGGCGATGAGCTCCTTTCCCGCCTCTTCCGCCGCCGCCTGGGGCGACAAGATAAGGCAGCCGATGGGCCAGCCTGCCGTCAGCAGCTCCCTGACGCCAGATACGTGATCCTCGTCCATGTGGCTCAGGAGGACATAATCCAGGCGGTTGACCCCCTGGCTGCGGAGAAAGGGCGCCAGGCGGTAATCCGCCAGGCGGCCAACGTTGCTGCTGCCCCCGTCGATCATCCAGGTACAACCCGACGGCATCTTCAGAAAGACGCCGTCCCCTTGCCCCACATCCAGGAAGCAGATATACAAAGGTCCGGGCAGCAGGAGGTACGCCGCCAGGCCCAGGGCGGCCAGCGCCGCTCCCGCCGGCTTACGGTTTTGCCAGAGCCGCCATACTAAACCTGGGTTCGTTTCCTTGGCGGAGAATGTATCCGGGACGCCGCTTTCCTCCTCATACGCCCTGCCCCCGGCTTCTCTCTCCCTAATCTGCCGCTGCTTCTCCCCCCGCCAGTCCTGCCAACGGCGCCAGTCAGCCTGCCGCTTTTTCCGCAGATACCGCTGGTAGAGCCATTGCTCCAGGGCTGCTTCCTTCACCTTCATGCCCGGCAGGAGCCACAGGCAAAACCCGCAGAGCACATACGCGGGCCAGGGGTATGCTTTGATGTTCACCGAGGCGAAAGGCAGCGACGTCCACATAAACGCGGCGCGGTCAAGGATCGAAGCCAGGAACCCGGGCGCCTGCCAGAGCAGGGCGGCCAGCCCATCGCCGAAGAATCCCGCTAATGCGGCCAGAGCGGACAGGAGGAGCAGAGGCGGCATCATAGCCACCGCGCCCAGATTGATGAGGAAGCCGGCCGGCTGGATCTGGTAGAACCAGAAGGCTTGCGCCGGCATGGCTGCCAGCTGGGCGGCGACAGGCACGGCAAGCCAGGAAGGCAGCAGTTTCCGCAGCCAGGGGTTGAGGTGGATGATGCCCCAGGTCACCCCGAAAGAGAGCTGGAAGCCCGAGCTGAAGAGTGCCTGGGGGCTAAGCCAGAGCAAAACAAAGACGGCGGCGGCTAAGGCGTCCAAGGTCTCCCCCTTGCGGCCCAGGAGTACCGCCCCCTGCATCATGCAGGCCATAACGAAGGTCCGCTTCATGGATAGGGGGAAGCCCGTCAGGCACAGGTAGAAAAGCAGCAGCCCCAAAGCCAGCGCCCGGCTCAGCCCCTTTCGCTTCCGGAAGGGGCCCAAGCGCTCCAGGTGCAGGGCCAGGGTCAGGATTATGCCGCCATGAGTGCCGGAAACCGCAAATAGATGGGCGACGCCCGCCTGCCGGTAAACTTCCCTGTCCTCCCTCTCCATCAAAGTCTGGTTCCCCAGAAGGCAGCCCGCCACGACACCGGCGGCTTTCGGGTCAAGATGGCGCTCTACTTGCGTGATGATACTGCCCCTCGCCGACGCGATGAGACGCTGTACCCTATCTGGCTTTCGCTCCATCACTACAAGCCGCCCCTCAGCCTCGCCCCGGCAGTAGACCCCCTTCGTGCGGAGGTACGCGCCGTAGTCGAATTCGCCCGGGTTTCTCGGCTTCTCGCTGTGCTTGACGGCGGCGGTGAAGGAGACCCTGGCGCCGGGGAGAACTTCCTTTCCAAAGGCCTCGCCAAGGGCTTCCCCCTCGCCCCCCCGGTCGAAGCGGACGGTGAGCAATATCTTCTTCTGCCGCCGCCAGAGCTTGGCGTCGCTGCCGCCATGGTCCAGCAGCCGCAGCGTCACCTGGTAGCGGGGGCCGGCATAGGCGCTAGCCGCCAGGGGCTTGATCTCTTCGACGACGCCGGCGCCGCTCACAGGGAAGCCTTCCGTAAAGTCGCGCCCCGCCCCGGGCCAAGCGGCGCCGCTGTGCCGAAACATCCCCAGGCAGAAGAACAGGGCCAGCATGCAAATGCCCAAGCAGGCGCTGATCCGCCCGACTTCCTCGGGGCTCATCTCCAAGTCCCGCTGCCGCCTGCCCCCCATCAACACCGCCAGGCAGAGGAAAGCCGCAGCCGCTCCCGCTTCCGCCGCCGCCGCGGCCCCCGGCATGATACCGGCGCCCACCAGCCCGCTCACGGCTATGCCGGCGGCAAAGGCTACGGCCGCCTTCCTCAGTGAGGGCTCGGGCAGATAATCCTTCAGCGCTCCTCTGTGTATCCACGCACTTCCGCCTGAGCCGCCTAGGAAACGCATACCAGCTCCCGGAGTTCGCTCATTTTCGCCGGACCTATCCCCTTGACCTTTTGTAGATCCTCAATGCTCTTAAAGCCGCCGTTTTGCTCACGGTACTGCACTATCCGCTGGGAGTAAGCGGGCCCTATGCCCGGCAGGGCTTCCAACTCCTTCGCCGAAGCTTTGTTGATGTTGATTTTGCCGGTATTCGCCGACGCCGCGCCGCTTCCGCCTGAACTGCTGCCCACGCCGCTTCCGCCATCGCCGCTGCCCGCGCCGCCGCCGGGGGTTTCCTGGCTGCCGGGGGCTCTGACCACCAGGGCGTCCCCGTCCCAGGGCGACGCTTTCCCGATGACCGGCACCCTGATCTGCATGCCGTCCTCTATCGGCTGGGCCATGTTGATCCTGCCCAGGTCGGCGTCCTCTTCCGGCTCCGCCTCCATGACCGCGTCGTATATCCTGCTCCCCGGCGGCAGGAAATACAAACCGGGCGACGCTACCTGGCCTACTACGTGGACAGCCATCATCTCGCCTCTGCCGCCCGTTTCGCTATATCTACTCCCGTCCTGAGCCGGCCCGTAGCCCGGATCTCCGCCGTAGGCCCATTCCTCCGATCCCGCGTTCAGCCCCGCGCCAGGTTCCGCGTCCGGCCCTCCCATCGCGCCTTCGCCCGCGCCATATGCCGCCGCGCTTCCGTTTCCGGCCGCGCCTCCGCCTTCCCCGGCTGCGTTCTCGCTGCCATCGATCACGCCGCCCTCCGCCGCCAGAATCAGCGTATCCCCCCTCCTCTGCCCTTGATACCAGAGCCCTGCCCAGAAGCCCAGCAGGAGCAAAACCGTGATTCCCAGTAACCCCATCCGCTGTAATTTGTGCATAAAAAACCGCCTTTCCCTGGAAGTTAGCACCATCCTTATTTTGGACAAATATCCAGATGATACTAATATTCGACAAGGAGGTGGTATCTCCTTCTATGTTTTTCCAAAATTATTTATTTTTTACAGCAAAAAACCGTTTCCCGAAAAAAATTTTGTGATACAATTCACTTATTAGGAAACGAAGGGGGTTTACATTATGTGGAATCAACTGCAAACAGACGCTTATGCGGGCATGCTGGCGGAAACCATCACCATGCAGGGTTACGGCGGCGACCGTATCCGCGCTTACTACGCTAGGCCTCTTGGGGAAGGGCCCTTTCCCGGCGTCATCCTGATCTCCCACATGCCGGGCTGGGATGAGATGAACTGGGAGATATCCCGCCGGTTCGCCCAGCACGGGTACGCCACGATTTGCCCGAATATCTATGAACGCTTCGGCCACGGGAAGCCCGGCGAGATCTCCGCTAAGGCCCGGGAAGGCGGCGGCGTCCCGGACGACTGCGTGATGGGGGACTGCGAGGGCGCTTTACAGTATCTGACCTCGCAGCCTTATGCCAACGGCAGGGTAGGCGTCATCGGCATGTGCTCAGGCGGGCGCCATGCCTTCCTCGCCGGATGCCGGGTCGAGGGGCTTCACGCCGCAGTGGACTGCTGGGGCGGCCGCGTGATCATGGCTAAGGAAGATCTGACGCCGGCTAATCCCGTCGCCCCTATCGATTATGCCGCCGACCTGAGCTGCCCGCTGCTGGGCATATTCGGAAACGACGATAAGTTCCCTACGCCGGAGCAGGTGGATCAGCACGAAGCAGTCCTGAAGAAGCTCGGGAAGGACTACGAATTCCACCGTTACGACGGCGCGGGCCACGGCTTCTGGTCCCATGACCGGGACGCCTACCGCCCGGTACAGGCTATGGATTCCTGGGAAAAGGTCTTCGCCTTCTACGATAAGCACCTCTACGGCCGGGCATGACGCAGCCGGAAACAACGGCGCAGCCAGGCACAGCGGCGCAACCGGGCGCGGCGGCGCAGCCCTTCGTCGTGATGGCTAAGCCCGTGGGCTCGCGCTGCAACCTGGAGTGCAGCTACTGCTATTATCTGCGGACGGAGTATCCCGGCCAGGCTTCCCGACCCGCCCGTATGGCGGATGAGACCCTTGAGCGCTTCATCCGCCAGTACATCGAGGCAAGCCGGGGCCCGGCGGTGAGCTTTACCTGGCACGGCGGCGAACCAACCCTCGCCGGCCTGGACTTCTACCGCCTGGCGGTGGAGCTGCAGAACCATTACCTCCCGGAAGGATGGAGTTGCTGGAACAATCTCCAGACCAACGGGCTCCTTCTGGACGACGAATGGTGCGCCTTCCTGGCTGAGGCCCGCTTCGACGTAGGCCTGAGCATCGACGGCGCCCAGTGGATACATGACGAATACCGGAAAGACCATCGCGGCGGCGGCACATACGGGCAGGCCGCCGCAGCCGTCCGGCGCCTGCAGGCCCACGGCGTGCAGCCGGATCTGCTGTGCACGGTGACCTCATCCTCTGCGGACGAGCCCCTGGCCGTCTACCGGGCGCTCAGGAGCCTGGGCACGGGGTGGATACAGTTCATCCCCATCCTCCGCAGGGACGGCGACGGTAATCCGACATCGGACAGCGTATCCGGCGAGGGTTATGGGGATTTCTTATGCTCGGTATTTGACGAATGGGCCCTCCACGACCTTGGGCGCCTGGATATACAATTCTTCGCGGAAGCCATCCGGGTCTGGTCGGGAGGGGAAACGAGCCTGTGCTGGATGGCCCCCTCCTGCGGGCGGGCGCTCATCGTGGAGTTGGACGGCGGCGTGTATGCCTGCGACCACTATGTGGACGCCAGCCACCGGATCGGCGATATATCCTCGTCCCATCTGGGCGCCCTGGCCGATTCGCCGGCCCAGCTCCGCTTCGGGGAAGCCAAGAGCGGCAGCCTGCCCGGCTTGTGCCTGGCCTGCCCCTGGCTTGCGGTGTGCAACGGGGGCTGCCCCAAAGACCGCTTCGACTTCACGGATGACGGCGAGCCGGGGCTCAATCATCTCTGCAAAGGCTTGAGCCGTTTTTTTTCCTACGCAGAGCCCGCCGCGAAGCTCATCGCGCTCCTTACGGAAAAGCGCTATACGCCAGGCGCGGTCATGGGCGAGCTCCGCGCGTATATGCAGTCCCGCTGGAAGGGCATAGGCCGCAACGACCCCTGCCCCTGCGGCAGCGGCCGCAAAGCGAAAAACTGCTGCTGGGAAAGGCGCCCCTAAGACACGGCGGACACAGAGGGGACGGTTCTTTTTGTGTCATCGAAACGCACAAAAGAACCGTCCCCATTGTGCCCACTGTGCCCAAGAACCGTCACATAGGCTCCAGGAATAACTGCTGATTGAGCGCGGTCACCGGGTTGATGTACGTCTCGCCCACCGACAGGGTCAGGTGCAGATGGGGCTCCGCGGCGAAGCCCGTATCGCCGGACAAGCCGATGACGTCGTCCTTGTGGACATTATCCCCGGGCGCCACAAGCAGCTCGTCCATATGATAATACCAGCTCTTCAGCCCAAGGCCGTGCTCGATCAGTATCGTGTGCCCGGTATAGGCCAGGTAATCGGCGAAAAGCACCCTGCCGTCGTTGATTGCATGGACCTCGGTGCCCACAGGGGCCTGCAGGTCAAGGCCCGAATGCCGGTAGGAATTCACATCGTCGTTGATGTAGCGCCGCGAGCCAAATAATGTCAGCACCTTGCCCTCCGGCACGGGCAGGGTGGCTCTGCCCCGCCACAGAAGCTCGGGGAGATGCTCGGCTAGTATTGGATTGATCCTGTCCTGGAACTCCATATTCGTCTCTTCGTTGCGGGTCTCCGCCACGATCTGGGGGTCGATGGTCACGTACTGCACGGCGAACTCCTTGTCCTTGACCGTGATGTCGAAGGTCTTGCTCACGCCGCCGGCGCTCAAGGTCGTGCTATACGTGCCCGGGCGGATGTCGTAGCTGATAGGCGCGAGGGCGATCATCTGCCGCTTGCCGTAAGGGGAAAACTGCAGGTTTAACGGCAAGCTGCTTTGCACGGTCACCGGCTCCCCGGGCATCAGGTACTCGGCATAGAACACAAGCAGCTCCCCCGGGTCTATATCCTCGGTATTCATACTGAACACAGCGGGCCGGTCAAAGGTGATGGCGAAGCAGTACAGCCCGCTCCTCGCCTTCTGCCGGCTTCGCTCCGCTTCCCATATGGCGGAAATCAGCACGTAGCAAATGCCGTCCGTATCCGGTATCAGGGTGTTGACCTCCTCCAGGGAACTGGAGTAGTAGAAAGCGTCCGGGAAAAAGAGATAAGTATCCACCACCGTGGGCGCCGTGGGGAAGGATATCTTCCTGTCCGCCAGCTCCGTCACGGTCAGTGCTTGGGGGGAATAGCCGTTCTTGGCAAGCTCCCTTTGGAAGGGCGTTTGATTCTGAAGATCGGCGGCGGAAGGGTTTTCCGTATTCAGCACAAATATCCCCAGGTTTTCTTCGTAAGCCGTATACGAGTTGAGGAAGCTCTTGAATTCCTGCGTAAGGGTCTGGCTCAGTGGGCTGACTTTGTACTCGTGCTTCGCGTCCTGTATCGTGAGCTTTGGCGCCCCGGGCGAAAGCAGATCCCCCGCGATCCGGCTGAGCACGCCGCCGCGGCCTGTGACCAGGGCGGAGAATACGAATGTGAACGCCGTTATACACAGCATGATAAGCAGCAAAAGCACGACCCGCGCGATGAGGAGCCGCCGCCCTTTTGGCGACAGCCTTCTTTTCTTAGCCTTACGCGGCCGGGAGCCCGGCTGCGTCCGTCCTTGAGGAGTGACCGGCATCGAAGGAAACCCCTTCCATAATAAGGATAACGCCCGCGAAACAGCGGGTATACTTGACTATTATATATGATAACAGCGCCGACTGCAAATAATTGACTGTACCAGCCGGTTTGGAGTATAATTTCATATATTTTCGTTTTGGGGGAATGCGGTCGTGGACGAGCGGTACCAACATAAGGAATTAGAAGCCAAGTGGCAGGCCCGTTGGGAGAAGACGGACGCCTGGCATGTATCCGAGGACAAGGGTAAGCCGAAATATTACTGCCTGGAGATGTTCCCTTACCCATCCGGCCACTGCCATATGGGGCATGTGCGGAACTACTCCATCGGCGACGTACTGGCCCGGTTCAAGTCCATGCGGGGCTACAATGTCCTACACCCCATGGGCTGGGACGCCTTCGGCCTGCCTGCGGAGAACGCGGCGATCAAAAATGCCGTGCCCCCGGCGGAGTGGACTATGGATAATATCGACAACATGCGGCGCCAGCTGAAAAGCATGGGCATCAGCTACGACTGGAGCCGGGAAGTAGCCACTTGCCTGCCGGATTACTACCGCTGGACCCAGTGGATATTCCTACAGCTCTATCATAAGGGGCTTGCTTATAAAAAGCTCGGTTATGTGAACTGGTGCCCCGACTGCGCCACGGTGCTGGCCAACGAGCAGGTCGTGGACGGCGCCTGCGAGCGCTGCGGCGCCCTCGTGGGGAAGAAAGCCCTGGATCAGTGGTACTTCAAGACCACCGACTACGCCCAGGAGCTCCTGGACAGCCTTGACCAGCTCCCCGGGTGGCCGGACAAGGTCAAGACCATGCAGGAAAACTGGATCGGCAGGAGCGAAGGCGCCCAGCTGGTCTTCAAGGTAGCCGGCACAGGCGACCCCCTCCCGGTATACACCACGAGGCCGGACACCATATACGGCGTCACCTATATGGTATTGGCCGCCGAGCACCCCCTCGTGGAGAAGGTGATCGCGGGCACTTCGTATGAAGAGGACGTCAGGGAGTTCGTCCGTAAGGTGCAGAAGCTCAGCGACGTAGACCGCACCTCTACCGAGATGGAAAAGGAAGGTATCTTCACCGGTGCTTACGCCGTAAACCCGGCGACGGGGGAAGACGTCCCCTTATGGGTGGGCAACTATGTGCTCCTGGAGTACGGTACCGGCGCGGTGATGGGCGTACCCGCCCATGACGAACGGGACTTCGTATTCGCCAATAAGTATCATTTACCCGTCAAGCTCGTTATCCAGCCGGAGGGCGAAGATCTGCGCCTCGAAGATATGGCCGGCGCCTATGTGGGCGAGGGCTTCATGGCCAACTCCGCCCAGTTTGACGGCTTGCCCAATGAGGAAGGGAAAAAACAGATCGTAGCATGGCTGGAGGGCAGGGGCCTGGCGGCTGCGCAGATCAATTACCGTCTGCGGGACTGGCTCATCTCACGCCAGCGGTACTGGGGGGCGCCCATCCCTATCGTGTACTGCCCCGAGTGCGGCCCCCAACCTGTGCCCGAAGATCAGCTCCCCGTGATGCTTCCCCTGGATGTGGAGTTTAAGCCCACGGGGGAATCCCCCTTGAATTTCTATCCGTCCTTCTATGAAGCCACATGCCCCAAATGCGGCGGCAAAGCCCGGCGGGAGACCGATACCATGGATACCTTTGTATGCTCTTCCTGGTATTTCCTGCGCTATACGGACCCGGGAAATGAGAGCGAAGCCTTCAGCCGGGAGAAGACGGACTATTGGATGGACGTAGACCAGTATATAGGCGGCGTGGAGCATGCCATACTCCATCTGATGTACGCCCGGTTCTTTGTCAAAGCCCTGAGGGATATGGGCTTTGTGGGCGTAGACGAGCCCTTCCGCAATCTGCTGACCCAGGGCATGGTGCTGAAGGACGGGGGCAAGATGTCTAAGTCCAAGGGCAATGTGGTAAGCCCCGAGGAGATCATCGACAAGTACGGCGCCGACACGGCCAGGCTATTTATCCTCTTTGCCGCCCCCCCGGAGCGTGACCTGGAGTGGAGCGAGCAGGGCGTGGAAGGCTCTTACCGCTTCCTCGGCAGGCTGTGGCGCATCGTTTATCTTTCTTTGCTGGAGTGCCCCGCCCTGAAGGGCGCGGCCCCGCCTCCCCCTTCGGCGCAGCTTCCCCCGGCGGAAAGGGACATGCTCCGTATCCTCCACGGGACCATCAAGAAAGTCACCGACGACGTGGAAAACCGCTTCAACTTCAACACGGCGGTAAGCGCCGTGATGGAGCTGGTGAACGCGTTGTACCAGTACAAAGACAAGGGCGGCATGGATCCTTCCGTGGCCCGCGAGTGCCTGGAAAGCCTGATCCGGCTTACGGCGCCCTTCGCCCCCCACATCGCCGAGGAGCTGTGGGCGGAGTTAGGCTATACGCAAAGCATCCATATGGAAGCATGGCCGGCTTTCCGCGAGGAGGCCCTGGCCCGGGAAGAGATCGAAGTGGCCTTCCAGATCAACGGCAAGGTCAGGGGCCGGCTGACGGTGCCGGTCACCATGGAGCAGGATGAGCTGCAGAGCACAATACTGGCTATGGATCGGGCGAAGGAAGCCATCGGGGGCAGGCAGGTCGTGAAAGTCGTAAGCGTCCCCGGCAAGCTGGTCAATATCGTCGTGAAGTAAAGGAGCTTACATGATAACATTAGTTGACAAGGGCGCCTGGCTGCTGCCGGACGGCCGCCTCATGGAAGACGATACCGCCGGTGAAGCCGCGCTGGGCGGGGCCGGCATGGAAGCCGACCGGGCAACCGGGCGGCGCAGGACTATCTCCTACGGCATACTCCAGTCCCACAACACTTCGCCTTCGCCGGACAAGCTCCGGATACGCTTCGACGCCCTGGCGAGCCACGACATCACTTATGTGGGCATCATCCAGACTGCCCGGGCTTCCGGCATGACGGTCTTCCCCGTGCCTTATGTGCTGACCACCTGCCACAACACCCTTTGCGCGGTAGGCGGCACCATCAACGAGGACGACCATGTATTCGGCCTTACCGCCGCCAGGAAGTACGGCGGTATCTATGTGCCCCCCCATCTGGCGGTGATCCATCAGTATATGCGGGAGCAGATGGCCGCCTGCGGCTCCATGATCCTGGGCTCCGACAGCCATACCCGCTATGGCGCCCTGGGTACGATGGCCATAGGCGAAGGGGGCGGCGAGCTGGCTAAGCAGCTCCTGCGCCAGACCTGGGACGCCGACTACCCCCAGGTGGTAGCCGTGGAGCTCACCGGCAGCCCCCGGCGGGGCGTCGGCCCGCAGGATGTAGCCCTGGCGCTCATCGGCGCCGTATTTGACAATGGCTTCGTGAAAAATAAAGTCATGGAATTCATCGGCGAGGGGATCGCTTCCCTGGATATGGACTTCCGAAACGGGATCGACGTCATGACCACGGAGACCACCTGCCTGTCCTCCATCTGGCCGGCTGACGACGCCGTCAAGGAGTGCCTGGCAGTCCACGGCAGGCCCGAGGCGTACAAGCCCTTGGGCGCCCAGGCGGGCGCTTACTATGACAGCCTCATCCGCGTGGATCTTTCTAAGGTCGAGCCGATGATCGCCCTGCCCATGCATCCCAGCAACGCTTACACGATACACGAGCTTCAGGCTAACTTGGAGGACATACTCGCTAAAGCCGAAGAGGACTGCCAAAGGCTCATTGATAATCCCGCCGTCCGCTTTTCCCTGCGGGACAAGATCGTGGGCGGCCATCTTTACGCAGACCAGGGCGTCATCGCCGGCTGCGCGGGGGGGACTTATACCTGCGTGGGCGAGGCGGCGCGCATCATCGGCGGCAACTCTGTGGGCCAGGGCGCATACAGTCTGAGCGTCTACCCTTCCAGCCAGCCGGTCATGCTGGCCCTGACGGATAATGGTTATCTGTCTTCGCTGATGCGGGCGGGGGCGGTCATCCGCAGCGCCTTTTGCGGGCCCTGCTTCGGCGCCGGTGACGTCCCGGCAAATAACGGCTTTTCCATCCGCCACACTACGCGGAACTTCCCCAGCCGGGAAGGCGCCAAGCCCGGCGACGGTCAGATCGCTTCCGTAGCGCTCATGGACGCCCGCTCCATCGCCGCAACCTCGTTGAATCAGGGCAAGCTTACCGCCGCCACCGATGTGGAATACGACGGCGCGTTGGCCGCGTATACCTACGACAACTCCCCCTATGCCAGCCGCGTCTACCAGGGCTTCAACCGCGCCATGCCGGAAGAAGCGCTGCGGCTTGGTCCGGGGATCACCGACTGGCCGGATATGCCCGCGCTGCCTGAGCATGCCCTCGTCAAGCTGGTTTCGTTCATTACCGACCCGGTGACCACCACCGACGAGCTCATCCCTTCCGGGGAGACTTCATCCTACCGCTCCAATCCCATGGGCTTGGCGGAGTTTACCCTCTCCCGGAAGGACCCCGCTTATGTGGGGAAGGCCAAGGCTGTGCGCGCTCTGGAGGAAAGCCGCCAAGCCGCAGTCGGCGCGGCTGCCGCTGCCCCTTCCGGCGGCGCGACCGGCTCAGGCGCGGCTGCCGCTGCCCCTTCCGCCGCCGAGACCGCCGCAGCCGATCCGGAGCTGGCTCCCCTGCTTGCCTCCCTGCGTAAAGTGCCCGGATTCGAAGGGGCGGGGCCCGGCGGCTTTGCCATAAGCTCCGCTATCTATGCCCGTAAGCCCGGGGACGGCTCCGCCAGGGAGCAGGCCGCGAGCTGCCAGCGGGTATTGGGCGCCGGGGCGAATATCGCCGCCGAGTACGCCACTAAGCGGTATCGCTCCAACCTCATCAACTGGGGCATGCTCCCCTTCCTCTATGAAGGCGAGCCGCCCTTCGGTAAGGACGACGTGATACTCTTCCCCCGCATCCGCGAAGCGCTTAAGGGGGACACATCCTCCATCGAAGGCTGGCTCCTGGGCGAGACGCCCAGGAAGCTTGATTTCTCAATCGCCCCCCTCACCGGCGACGAGGCCGATATACTTCTGGCGGGCTGCCTAATCAACTTCAATAGGAGGGAAAACGTATGACCGGTAAGATAAGGATAGGCATCGTCGGCTACGGCAATCTGGGTAAAGGGGCGGAGAAGGCCGTCGCGCAGAACCCCGACTTCGAGCTGGTGAAAATCTTCATCGGGCGCGACCCCAATCAGCTGGAAGCCATGAAAGAATACGTCGGCAAGATCGACTTTATGCTGCTCTGCATAGGCTCTTCCGTGGATCTGCCCATACAGGGGCCGAGAGTGGCGGAGTTATTCAACACCGTGGATACTTTCGACACCCACGCGAAGGTGCCGGAATACTTCGCTTCCATGGATGAGGCGGCAAGGCGCTCCGGCAAGCTGGCGATGATCGCCACCGGCTGGGATCCGGGCCTCTTCTCCGTGCTGCGGGTTCTCATGGGGGCGGCGCTGCCGGAAGGAAAGACCAATACCTTTTGGGGCTGGGGCGTCAGCCAGGGCCACGGGGAAGCCATCAAGCGCGTGCCGGGGGTACAGATCGCCCGGTCATATACCGTGCCGGTGGGGTCTACCCTGGAGAAGGCGCGGGGCGGCGACAGGCAGGACTTCACTACCCGCCAGATGCACACGCGGGATTGCTACGTGGTGCTTCAGGACGGGGCCGACCCGGAGCAGGTGAGGCAGGCTATCGTATCCCTGCCGAACTATTTCGCCCCCTACGATACGACGGTCACCTTCATCGATATGGATACTTTTGAAAGGGAGCACAATACGCTGCCCCACGGCGGCTTTGTCATCCGGTCGGGCAGCACGGGAGAAGGCTCAGATCAGCTCATGGAGTTTCAGGTCAGGCTGGCTTCCAATCCGGAGTTTACCGCCAGCGTCATGCTAAGCTACTGCCGGGCGGCTTCACGCTTATACGGGGAGGGCCGCCGGGGCGCGATCACCGCCTTTGACGTGCCCGTCGGATACCTAGCGCTCAGCGATATGCCCGAGCTGAGGAAAAGCATTCTTTAGGAAAGGACGGTATTGCTGATGCCGGAAGTAAACAGGGTCAGGTATATCACCGAACGGGTCAGAAAACTTGAGGACCTGCTGAATCATATATCCGCGACGGGTATTGTGTGCAAAAACTGCGGCCAGTACAACAATTACAATCATGTCTGCACAAAATCAAAAGAAAAAAAGCATCCCTTCACGAACTGCAGGGACTGGTGCTGGGGTGAGAAATCCCTCACGAATATTTACCTGAGGCCGCAGGATACGCGTCCGCTGAACGAGCAGTAACGCGCCTTTGAAAAGCCACGATAACAGCACAACGAAAAAGCCTCTCATAACAATGGCTCGGATCGCTCGGCGTCGTCAGATATGCGCCGAAATCATCCTAAAAAAGTAGGGGTTTCCAAAGCATTTCCCCATCTCATGCAAATCGCCTTTACATGGTATAGTTGTTGGGTTGAGGATTTCAATCACAAAAGTAGCAAACCCGCATGGCTTTACATAGATTAGTTCCTCTAACGAAGAGGCTAAATCGCAACAAGGCATGCGAATGTCCGTATTCTTAAATGAATCTCCCTGATATGCTGTATCCATGGCTACTTGCCAAAACTCCATGTTCACTTTACACCCGCACCACGGACAAAAAATATGTTCAAGCCCATCGCCGCAGTCGATAAACTGTACGCCCCCATAATTGATAAACGTAATATCCCCCGGGCAGGTCAATTTAAGCGCGTTCATTGCTCCGATGATTTTCTCATCGGGATATGTTGGGTAGTAGTAACGCGGAAAGATTTTGAAAATCGTATCTGACATAACCCCACATCTCCTCGAAAAGATAAGAATCCCTGACTGTCCGTTTCAATTCTATTCATCTGTTACCCAACCGCTCATAGTAGCGGTTGTTTTTGAAAATAATGATTGACTTTGACGTTACGGAATAGTTTATACTGACTTTGTAAGGCGGTGGAAATGATGGAATACACGAGCAACAAACTCTCAAAGATGTCGGGAGTGAGCGCGCGCACTCTGCGGTATTATGATGAAATCGGCCTGTTGAAACCAGCGAGGGTTGAGTTGTCCGGCTATCGAATCTATGGCCAAAAAGAACTTGACCTGTTACAGCAGATTCTATTCTATCGAGAGCTGGGTTTCCCTCTGGACGAAATGAAAAGCATCCTGTATGCGCCTGATTACGACAGGAGGCGAGCATTACAAAGCCACCTTGCAGAACTGAATAAAAAGCGCGAGCGGTTGGACACGTTGATTAGCAATGTCACAAAATCCATGTCCGCTCTGAAAGGGGAAACAACCATGACAGATAATGAAAAATTCGAGGGTTTTAAGCAATCCCTCATAGACGAAAACGAGCAAAAATACGGTTCTGAAATCCGCGCCATGTACAGCGATAAAGCCGTGGATTCTTCCAATGCCCGATTGAAAGGGCTATCCCAAGAACAGTACGATGAAGGAGAACGGCTCCGGCTTGCTTATGAGAGAAAACTGAAAACGGCTCTTGAAACAGGCAACCCTGCGGGAGAGTTGGCACAGGCTGCTTGTGATTTGCACAGGCAATGGCTCTGCGTTTACTATCCTGCCTACAGCAAGGAATACCACAAAGGGCTTGGCGAAATGTATGTTGCCGATGAACGGTTCAAGGCTAACTATGAAAAGATAGCCCCCGGTCTCGCCGAGTTCTTCCGTGATGCAATTCATATTTATTGCGAGTAAAGAACGCGGACGCAGGAAGCGGAAATAGAGCCTGGTGCTTTTGACACTTTATTCAATGCGTATACTTTACTCCGTGCCGTTTTACCTGCGAATATCCGTGCGATACGCAAAAGACACACTGCACATCGGACAGGCTCCATCTTCGCTTATCATGGAGCCGCAAACTGGACAAGCAGACTGCTTAATTCCGGACATTTGCTTATTGCCAGTTTCCAAAGGCAGCAATCCGTGGGAAACGGCTGATTCTTTTGATACTGTAAATGTTAATTCTGGTCCCCCATTAAGATAATGGCCGCATTCATCTTTTTTGAGACAGTCTGAGCAAGTCATTGTTATTGTGGAATCCGTTCCCTCTTCGTGATCACTGCATAATTCAACAACATTACCTTCATCATCAATCTCACAGCCGCATGATGTCGCGGATTTATCCGCATCGGTAATCACCGAATTTGAAATGGCTGTATTCGCAACTATACCAGACTTTTCCGCGATAGCATTTTTTAGAGCGCTTTCAAATGACGATGCAACTGATCTTTTATTTGCGGCAATATTTTTCGCATTATTGTCTGTGTATGTTATAGGCGTACTCATCAAGTTTATACTCATACCCAAATCGCTCCTTATACTTTTTCATATGTGTTTACAGTATCATTTGCTGTGAACCTGCCTGACATTACCTGCGCCTCCTCAACAATTCCATTTCAATTTTGCCGGATTCGGTTCATCCTCCACGGCGACGGCACGGAGCGCGTCCGTATAATCAAAGCATACTTCTTCGGCGATTTCCGCATACACTTCATCACTTGCGTCCAATCCCACGCGGTCGTAGGAGACTGCCGCCGCCGCATAGAAGAACAAACCAAGCGAGTGCGTCAGCGTATGGACAACCGCCGAACCCTGCCCGACAGCTCTCGCCGCTGCTTGCGCGGTTGGGTTAGTGTCAAGCTCACGAGCGGCTTGATGGCACTCGTTCAAGATGATGTTCTTAACGACTGGAAATTTCACCTTGCCGTCAAGATAATCGTGGGCGGCGTTTACCGCGTTTCGCGGGCGTTCGTCGCCGGGGCAATGCTTCTCGAAAATCGGCAATAATTTATCGGCAGCATAACCAAGACACCATCTGCGGATAGTGTCTTTGCTTTGCGTATCAATCAAGTTTCGGAGTGCTACACATGACGGCGCGTTTACATCGCCAAGCATTTTTCGTAATTTTTTAGGCATTGGATTCTTGCTCCTTCTCAATCAATCTCAGCGCAGTTTTCAGAGCGGCAATCCGTCGTTCAAGAAGCGTTCGTTGTGATTTGCCCTGTTTGCCGAGGGGATCACGCTATATTCTTTTTTCAACGAATCGTCCTCCGACTTGTTTGACATTATCATTATCTTGCATATATGAAATCGCTATGGCTTCTTGCCTATATAAAGTTGAAACAGAAAATCCAATTTTTGATAACCACCGTATTTGATTATTGTTTCCCTTATCCCTTTGTATAGGGCTGATCTGTTCTCATCCGGCAGGCTTCTGTGGTCAGAGTATGTGTCAAGAAGGGTTATATAGTCATCTGCGCTATATGACCGGGTAGCATCGTAAAACTTCATAGCTACATTAGTAAATCCAAACTGCTCTAAGCTCTCAAAACGGAATCCATCATATATTCCTGATGGAGTACAGTAATCCTCTCTTGTTTTTCTTGTCGGTCTATTGCTTGAGGAATAATAGCTGTAATAATACTTTTCGTATAGCTCCTGGCTTTCGTCGTATAGCTTATTTCCAAAAGGCGTCTTTGCGTTATTTCGGAACAGCGCAAAAGTACCGCCTTTTTTCAGCATCCGAAGCACTTTTGGACATCCTATTTTAGCATCCACCCAATGAAAAGCGGATGCGGAGTAGATAAAATCATAAGTATCGTCCTCAAGGGTAACATCCTCAAACGTGCTGGTAATCACCCTGAACTTGCTGTTTTCTCTGAATTTCTCAATCAGGTAATCTGTCATGTTGGCACCCATCTCGACAGCGGTGACCTCATACCCTGCATTGAGGAAAGGGGCTGTCGATATCCCTGTTCCTGCGCCAATCTCGACTGCATGTTTTCCGGTTTCTGGTTTTGAGTAATCGAAAATATCGTCATATAATTCACTCGGGTATTCCCAACGCACTCTATCGTATGCCAGAACGATCTCATCAAAATGAGTTCTGTTATCCCGCTCCCATCCTGTCGTTTCGGTATTGTTCAGTTCCTTTTGCATTTTACCTCCCGTGGGCTTCTTTATTCCACACTTATATTCGACTACATCATTCTACATAAAACTGATGTTTCACTTTCTGATATAAATAAATATATCATACCCTCGTTTGTTATTCACCATAAATATAGGTGGACTACGGCTGACCGCTATGAAGCTGGCGGTAACATCGAAAAAGCTCTCCCCATCGCTGTATAGCGTTATACGGGGATAAGCCGCTTGTAATGGATTTCGCAAGCATTCCATCGCCTTGATCGAGGCGTTTTTTTTCGAATATTTTACATACAGCATACCTTGCTTTGATTGAAAGGCGCATCCGTTTTTGTCATGCTAAGGGCAAGAAAAAAATCAAAAGGAGTTATGCGCAATGGTAAAAAAAGCAAACGTAAAGATCCTGTCTCTTCTTCTCGCCTTACTCATGACAACGGCTATGTTTACAGGAATCCTGGCGGCAGCCGCGGAACTGGAAAGCGATTTTCTTTCCGTTGAACAAGCGGACGAAAGCGCCGCGAAGCTGGTCGTCGGTTTCGTCTACTTCGGTACGGATGCTTCTTCTTCCGGAACCCACAGCTTTGTGGAAATCTACAACCCCAATGATTTCACCGTAGCCCTCACCGAGTTCTATTCGCTTCAATACAAGAGCATGGATCTCGTGAAAACGCCGGACTGGCTGAAACTTGACCTGATCGGCGAAATCCCGGCGAAGCACTCTTTCCTGGTCAATATGGGCGAAACCGGCTCGATGCCAGCCGGCCAGGTAGGACGCCTCGATCTGCGGGATAAGACGTTTGATCAGGATTTTGTCGAAGCTTTTGATAAAGCGCATAATAAAGGCGTAAAAGTCGTCCTCATGGCGAATCTGGATCGACTCCCCTCTGATCTGAGAAATCCCTTTGACGGCGACGGCGCTGGGCAGGTAGATGGATACGTTGACATGTATGGCGTATCCGGCAACGACAATGACCCCTTACAGCAGACGGACGGCTACGAGACCGAATGCATCGCTTGCGGCGCGAGCGAAGCCCAGTCAAAGCAAAAGGGTTTTGTCCGTATCAATAAAGAGAGCGGGATCAAGTACGAGGATACGGACAATAATCTGCAGGACTTCCAGCAGGTGGATTTCCGGAGCTCCGATATCAACGATCCGCTGCGTATCCCCCGCAGCCTGGAAGACGGCTCGTTTGTGTTGGACGGCGGCGGGGAACCCACGCCGACATTTGCGGCGGAAGCCCTGACGCTGACGCCTGGCGCGGACGCGGCGGCGATGAACTTCAACTGGTATAGCGACAGGGACGACGACGCGGCTTCCGCGGTGCAAGTGGCGAAGAAGTCCGCCATGACCGGCGGCGAATTCCCGGCTGCCGGAGCCTTCATCGTCAACGGAACCAGCGGCGACGCCACCGAGGGCAAGAGCTGGCACAAAGCCGGCGTATCGGGCCTTGAGCCGGATACCGCTTATGTCTACCGCGTATCCAACGACGGTCTCAACTTCAGCGCAGTCTATGAATTCAAGACCGGCTCGGCAGGCGCTTTCAGCTTCGCCGTCGTCGGCGATCCCCAGCTCACCACCGGCAACCAGGACTCCACCAGCAGCTACAGGCCGGACGGCGAAGTCGGGACGACGAAGCAAGGCTGGCAGGATACGGTAAGCGCCATCGCCAACAAGGGCGTGGACTTCATCGCCGGCGTGGGCGACCAGGTGGACGTCTCCCTGACTACCAATGAAGCGGAATACGCCAACTTCTTCGCCCCGGCTGAGCTGCGGGGCCTCCCCTTCGCCCCGGCGGTGGGCAACCACGACCGCCACGACGGCTTCGCCTATCACTACAATCTGCCTAATGAGCAGAGCTTTGCGACGCTGACGGGGCCGGCATACGGCAATCCCACGGCTCCCCAGGCGGAAGCTGAAGCCAGGGGCAACTACTACTATGCTTACAACAACGCCCTCTTTGTAGTGCTGAATACCTCTTCCTATCCCACCGGCGCGGAAGCGGCGGCGGAGGTCGTCGCCCGGTTTGACGCGACGCTGCAGGAGGCGACTGAGGCCCACGCGGGGCAGTACGACTGGCTCTTTGTCCAGCACCACAAATCCACCGCCAGCGTAGCGGATCACATCGCCGACCGGGATATCCAGTACTATGTGGAAGCCGGCTTTGAGAAGCTGATGGATAAGTATGGCGTCGATTTCGTCATGGCAGGGCACGACCATGTCTACGCCCGGAGCTACCCCATGCTTGGCGGTATACCGGACAAGACGGGGGCCAGCGGCGAATCCAACGGCGGCCCGATCAAGGGCGGCGACGGCGCGAACGCCGCGATCAACCCCAAGGGTACCGTATACTTCACCACCACCACAGGCAGCGGTCTGAAATACTACGAACTGTTCAACAACGCCGGTAACCTCTACGTCAAGGATAACATTTACTATCCGTATCTGGTGAACGGGCTGATCGGCAGCGTGGAGTACATGAACGGCAACCTGCCTCTGTCCGCGGCGAAGTACCTCCAGAACAAGACCCCGGGCTTCATCCTGGTCAACGTGGACGGCGCCGAAGTGAGCTTCTCCTACTACGACCTCAGCGGCGATTATCTGGATACGCCCTATGATACGTACACCGTGACCAAGGTCGAAGAAACCGCAACCCATACCGTTACCTTTGCATCCAATGGCGGCAGCGCAGTCGGCCAACTGGAAGTATACGCCGGCGACAGGGTCTCTAAGCCGGTTGCGCCTACGCGAGAGGGATACGAATTCCTCGGTTGGTATAAAGACGCCGCGCTGACAGACGCCTGGGACTTCTATGCCGACAAGGTGTTGGATGATCTTACCCTCTACGCCGCCTGGGAAGAAGTCCAGAAACCTGTCAATGAGATAAAAATCACGGGCGTGACCAACGGCAACGGGCAGGCGGACGTCAACTTCGCCATCCGCTCCGCTAACGGCAAAGGTTACGCGGTATATATCTCCGAAACCGGCCTGGCGGGAAGCTTCAAGGCGTACGGCAACGTCAGCTATAGCGCGAAGGGCGCGCAGATTAAAGGCTTGACCAACAATAAAACATATTATGTCTATATTGAATACAGCAGCGGAACGATCGCCGAAAAGAGCGGGATCGTCGAGCTCTCCCCAAAGAATCCGGGCAGCAGCCAAAACCAAAACGGCAACAGCCAGGGTAAGGGCAACGGAAACGGAAACAGCCAGTAGTCTGTAGTCAGTAGTCGGCCAACGCCAAGAGCCAATCAAGGGGCTGTCCGGAATTGATTTGAAAAAATCAAGGAGGGCAGCCCCCTTTCTACTGCTTATAAAGTGCGTGAATAGTATGCCACGTCTGCAATTCTGCCGTAAAAATTCGATTCAGGCAAAACTGCTATCAATTCAAAGCCCAGTTTTTCAATCAGTTTTATTGACCTCCCATTTTTATTTTCAATACTGGCATACAACCGCTTTAGGTTTAATAC
>Ga0082212_10001138_pt1 | contig 39113 bp, 54 predicted proteins | sample TergutNt197P3_FD_71548 | JGI IMG/M metagenome (GOLD analysis project Ga0082212, IMG submission 71548) | Neocapritermes taracua P3 segment gut microbial communities from Petit-Saut dam, French Guiana - Nt197 P3 | ecosystem: Host-associated > Arthropoda: Insects > Digestive system > Gut ...
GGCGTAGTAATGGTACCGGTGCCAGTTAGTTTAAGATCGCCATCCATGCCGAACTTCACGTCGGTCTTGCCCATAGCAAGGTCGGCGCCGAAACCCACGGTAAAATTTGTACAATAAAGCAAGCGCAAGGCAGTTGTCAGCTCAAGCGGTATTGTAACGATTTTTGAATTCATTTTATAGTTAAGATAAGGGTTCGTCACGTTTAAAGAGTTTGAACCATCGGAGACATCATCAATTTTCATCATATATTTGGTGTCCGAGCTTTGGTAAATAAGGCCTGTCCCAAAATTAACGCCTCTCCACCTGATAGAACCGAAACCTATCGAGGTCTTGTTAAAAAGCATATAGTTCCCGACCAAGCCGAGCATAAACGTATCGTATTCAAACTTGTTCTCGTCATTAGGGTCAAAATTAAACTTGATCTTGCCGACTTTAAGCCCAAGATAAAGGTCGTCGCTTATAAACCAGGCCTTTATTCCCAGTTGTACCGCAAACTGGGCAGAGAATCCTATTTCGGCATCGCCCTCATTTTCAATGGTGCTGTCCAAACCTTTAAGCTCGTTAGAACTGAAAGTCGGCAACTGGCCCCCCACCATGGCGCCTACAGTAAGCGCGAAATAGTCATAATCGGTATAACCGCGCTGCGTAGCAGCGTGATTCGCGAAAGAGGCAGCGTTGGCGTTCGCCTTGGTAAACTTTTTCGGCTTGGCATTTATATTGCTGAGCTCGCTTATTATATTATTCGCTAAGCTATCAGCAGCTCCCTGAAGATCAGCGCCTCCTGATACTTGCGGCGGCGTTACCGTAACGTTTAACGCAGCAAAAGTTTGAACAGCCGTCGTTAAAACGAAGAGCAAGGCCGCCGTTGTCTTTAAAATTTTCATGTTTTCCTCCATATTGCTATTATTATTATTGCTACTATTTTTACCAGACGGTTCCTATTGTTATACCGACATCAAAGCCATAGCCCAAATATAGTGTAAACGGCACGTCTATTATAAGGGCGTCGCCTATGCCGATGCCTATACCCGCCGTGAATTTAGGCATTATTATATTGGGATAAGATTTTGTTCCGCCCACAACCTTGAACCTTCCGGGCTTATCAATGGTAGCATCGTCGGCATCGGGACCGGTTACTTTGATATCTCCATCCATATCGAGCGTCACGTCTGTTCTGCCCATAACAAGGTCGGCGCCGAAACCCAGAGTAAAATTTACGCAATAAAGCAAACGCAAGGCCGTTGTAAACTCAAGCGGTATTGTAACGATTTTTGAGTCCATGCTATATTTAAGATAAGGGTCCACAGTCAAGTCAATTCCTGGATCGCCGGTAGGTTGAGGCGCTATATCCTTAACCTTCATCATATACTTGGTGTCCGAGCTTTGAAAGATAATGCCAGTTCCGAAATTCAGTCCCCTCAATTTAACGGCTCCGGAACCTATCGTTGTCTTGTTAAAAAGTACGTAGTTTCCGACTAAGCCGATCATAAACGTTTTGTATTTAAACTTATTATCGTCGTTGGCGTCAAAATTAAACTTAAAGTAACCGGCTCTGACCCCAAGGTAGAGATCGTCGCTGATGAACCAGGCCTTAATGCCCAACTGCGCGGCAAATTGAGCCGATAATCCTATTTTTGCGTCCCCCTCTTCTTTAATAGAGCTGCCCAAACCCGTAAAATCATCTGAGCTAAAAGTAGACACCTGGGCCCCTGCCATGGCGCCGACAGTAAGCGCGAAGTACTCATAATCGGTATAACCGCGCTGCGTAGCAGTATGATTCGCGTAAGAGGCGGCGTTGGCGTTCGCCTTGGTAAATTTTTTCGGTTTGTCGTTTATACCGCTAAGTTGCTCCATTATTCTATTCTCTAAATTAGTACCGCCGAGAGCAGGCGCTCCTGATATTTGCGGCGGCGTTACCGTGACATCTAACGCAAAAGTTTGAACAGCCGCCGATAAAACGAAGAGCAAGGCCGCCGCTGCCCTAAAAATTTTCATGTTTTCCTCCAAAAGAATATTACTGCTATATTTTATTACGAGTTCATCATAAACATCTGCTGTGTCAAACATAAAAGATTCGCGGCGCAAATAAAAAACTATTGACGCACAGCCGGCAGCGGCGCCCCATCAAAGCATGCAAGCCGGACAGCTTTACATTGTAGCCGCGCCCATAGGCAACACCGAAGATATAACCCTCAGGGCGCTCAGGGTACTCAAAGAAGAGGTTGCGCTCATCTACTGCGAAGATACGCGCCATACCGGTAAACTCCTTGCTGCCCACAATATTCCCTTGAAAATGAGATCATTGCACGCCCATTCATCCGATGAACGAATTGCCGAAGCCTGCGCCGCCATTTTAGCAGGCAAAAACATAGCCTACCTCACCGACGCAGGTACGCCGGGCCTCTCCGACCCGGGAAGCAGACTTGTCGCGCAGGCCCGTTCGGCGGGAATACGGGTCGTCCCGCTTCCAGGCCCCTCTGCCCTTACTGCTCTCGTCTCTGTTTCCGGATTTCCTGAAAAAAACGTGTTTTTTGCCGGTTTTTTAAGCAAAAAACCCGGCAAACGCATACATGAACTCGAAAAGCTGCGCGAATTTCCGGGCATCATCGTACTTTACGAAAGCCCTCACCGCGTGCAAAAGCTGCTTGCGGCCATAAACGAGGTTTTTCCCGAAAATCAACTCATTATAGGCCGTGAAATGAGCAAGCGTTTTGAGGAATTCATAACCGGCACCGCTTCGGAATTATCCCAAAAAACAGACTCAATAACCGAAAAAGGAGAATTTTCTCTTGCAATTTATAACCCCAAACCTCCAAAATTATTAAGAATAAGCTCTGAAGAATTGCGGCAAAAATAGCTTTTTCATTAAAGGATTGACAAAATAATCCGATATAGGAAATAGATTTATGTAAGTAGGAGGCAGCGTTATGGTGATCGATAAAATAGGAAATATAAACAATATAACCGAAACAAATAAATCTAAATCCGTATCCGGACCGAAAGAGACCAAGAAGAATGATTCGGTACAAATATCTTCGGAAGCCAAAAAAGCAGCCGAGATGTCTAAATTCATCCAAACTGTGAACGAGGCTCCTGATGTCAGAACCGAACGCGTAAACCTTTTAAAGGAACAGATTCAGGACGGAACGTATAATTTTAACGACGCAAAGATACTTGAGATGGTGGCGGACAAGATAGCCAGTTTTCTCATGAGACGATAACATTTTTTATAAATCTGACTACTAAAAGCGGAGATATTGCACTATGTCCGCTTTTTTTATGGACGACCATTGAGTACTAAACTAATTCCGGAATTCAGCCTGCCTTCAGAAGTTTTCATGAGGCAAAACATGGCGGCCTCTATTGCCGACATAATAGAAACTTTCGGCAGACGCACGGCAATAATAATTACATCCCCAGACTTTGAGGCGTTTCACAAAAAAACCCGCAGTATAAGCGACGCGCTTATCAAGGCAGGCATAGGATGTATGATATATGATAAACTGCCACAGGAACCCAATACCGAAGATATCGATAATGCCGTGCGCTTTATAAAGAGAGCCAGTTGCGATTCAATCATAGGCTTGGGAGGAATCGAATCGATTAATTGCGCCAAGGCCATATCGATACTTATAAATAATTATGTTTTTTGTAATGATATTTTTTCTCAAACCCTGATTAACGATCCGGTCAACCTTGTAACTATCCCGACCCGCCCTATTTTCGGCTTTGAAATAAACCCGTTCTTTTATATCGCCGACATTACGGAAAACGAAAAACACGTATTTTACGATAAACGCCTCTACCCCAAAGCCGCCGTAATTGACCCTGAATTGGTAATGGACAACACGCTGGAAGAAATAATAAAAAACGGCATAGCTACTCTTGCGATTGCGCTCGAATCGGTAATATCAACCAACAATAATGAGATTATAAACACTTTCGCCCTTAAGTCGATAGATATGATATTCCGCAGTCTGCCGGGCATATCCAAGGAAACCATTAATTATGAAAAAGTCTCTCTCGTCTCAATGGCTTCTTTTATGTCGGGCATAGCCTTTTCAAGTTCTAACCTGTCAATTTCCGCGGCCATAGGGCTGGCATTGACTCAAAAATCAAAAATAACGCTCGCCGATGCTATAAACGTGATGATTCCGTACGTTATGGAGTACAACCTTACGGCCTCGACCGGTAAATACACCCAAATTGCAAAGGTAATGGGAGAATCCCTCAACAATGTGACTATAATGGAAGCGGCGCTAAAAGCCATCGCGGCCGTACGCACGCTCGAATCCGAGAGTGACATTCCGCAAAAATTGTCGGTGTTCAATATTCAAAAGCAGGATATTAAGCAAACCGCTAAAATCGCCGCAAGGTACCCTTTTCTGGATAACAGCCCTCAGAGCGTAAACAGCGACGAAATTGAGGCAATCATTATATCCGCTCTTTAATAAAAATCAGAGGACGGATATTTCCTCAGACGAGAAGAGCGTGCTTATGTCAAGAATTACTACAAAACCTGCGTCTATTTTAGCTATTCCGACAATATATCTTCCTGAAATGCCCCTTATAACCGGAGGGGGAGGCTCTATGTCAGAGCTGGTTACGCGAACTACGTGGCTGACCGAATCAATAGCAAGCGCTACCTGTTTGCCTTCTATCGAAACAACAAGCCCTCTCGTACCATGCGCGTGCTTTTCGACTGATGAGTCGCCCAAACCGAATTTCAGGCTCAAATCCACGATAGGTATAACCTTACCGCGTAAATTTATAACCCCGATGACATAATCGGCCGCTTTCGGCAGTTTAGTAATTTCAGGCAGCTTAAAAATTTCCTGAACAAGAAGAATGTCGACAGCGAATTCCTCTTTGCCTATTTTAAAACATACCACTTGTTCCGATTTTATTACTTGTGTTGCCATACCTTTTTACCAATATCCCAAAATGCTCGCCGAACGACAATTACTATAAAACTAGGGCTTTTCTTATCAAGCACAAAATTTATCAATTCTATTTAATTTTCGTATTTTAAGCGCTTTTTTTTCATAACTTTTTAGCAAAGCGCCGCTCAAATTATATAATAGCCGTATATGAACGACGCAAAGCCGGCAAGCAGGAATAAAAGCAGCTTAAAAACATTAGAAGGTTTTTCCCTTATAAAAAAATCAATTCCGCCCAAAATCGCTCCATAAAGCGCTAAACAGACTCCTAAAGCCGTAAAACTGCGGCCAAAAATAAAAAAAGACGACACCGAAAGCGCCGCGCCCAGAATGACGTCAATGAGTCCTATAAATAAACTCTTAAAAAAAGGCTGCTTCTCGCCGTCGTCGTAAGAATATGTCCGTGCAGTGGCGTCAGGTTGGCTTTCTTTAACAAAATACTTTTCCTTGGTCTCTCTTAAACGTTTTTCCCTTTCGCCTTCCTTAGCCGTTTCAGGAGATTTAACTCCATAGCTGCCCCCGAAGAGTTCGATTATATCCTCATCAGGAAGCGTGGAGACAATAGAAGCTCTCTCTGAAAATACACCCGAAAAACCGGATGACCGGTTATTGAGCATATTCTTTTCCGTTATAACTTTACCATCTACAATAACGGAAAAATACGGGCAGTTCTCCTGCTTGGAAACCTCAATGTATAGGCGTACCTTTTTAAATTTCGGGTTAGCGTCAACGCGTATATAATCCTTCTTTGTTCTGTCCGTTATGTAATAACAGACTTTGTACCCCTTAATTTCGGAAGGGCGCTTTTGCCATGAACTACTCTGAGGATTGTTGTTAGCGGTTTCGCCGGCTTTTATCATGGAATTTACACACGTATTACCAAAAGAGATTGGCGTGACCAATCTCTTTTGAAATTGTTATTTCTTCTTATGTCTGTTCTGTCTTCTGCGTTTTTTTCGCTTGTGATTGGCTATTTTTTTACGTTTCTTTTTTTTACCGCAGGGCATTATTCACTCCTTATTCCGCATTCACGCCCTCATTATCCGGCGCTGTTTCAGTTTCAGTATTTTTATTTTCTGCTTTTTGTTCTTTTTTTTCAGTTTCTTTTTCATTTTCGCCAAGAAAAGCCGGAAGAGCGCTTTTATCGGATGAAACTATCAATCTCAAATTAGGAGCCATTTTGTCAATATAAATATATTTGAGAATATCAGGATTTTTGCCTATTATAAGCGACATTTCACGGTACTTACTATAAAGGGATTCCATGGACATTGCGTCTCTTTCAAGATGTCCTTTTAGTTCTACGAGTTTCCTGTTATTTTCAAAAAACACCCTGCGCAAACTCTCCAAGTGGGTAACCCCTTCCCGGTAGCGTCTGTCATCGGGGGCCGATACCGCGCCCGCGTACTTTAAATCATGAATGATTATACCCTTACCGGCAAATCCGGCAGATACCGATTCTTTGAGGTTATTAAGAATAGCCTCCCTTTCTTTTATTATGACATCGCCTTTATATACCGGAGCCAAATAATCCCTGATTGAAAAACTCAAATCAGCCTCAAGTTCATCTTCAACGGCTTTTTTTAAACCCTCGGCGCTATTTTTAAGCAGATTCAGGTCGTACAATTCAAGCGGGATCGCGCTAAAATCCGCCTTTACGGGAATTATAACCGCAAAGACATCCTCTTTTAAATCTTTTAAAGCGGGGATATCAACGCGAATATTTTTTGTTAAAAAATTCTCTAAAGGGACTTTTTCAACGGAATATTTCCACCAAAGCGCGTTAAGCAATACAAAACGCTGCCCTTCCTCAGCCGCATATACTACGCTGCCCGACTGCTTATCAACGACAATCGCCGACATCCCCTTTTGTATCGGATTATACGCGGTAAAGGCCGTATAAGCGGCGGCTATTGGTAAAATAAGAAAGAATATTTTGAAAAAGATTTTCATAGCTTACTCATCTTTTTCTTGTCCCCATTCTTCCCTGAACGGTATCTGTTTAGCCGGAACAATCGTGGATATAGCGTGTTTGTATATCATATTCTGTTTTTTGTCAATCTCAAGCATCAGGGTAAAGTTATCAAAACTCAGAACCTTTCCCTTGAGAGGCACCCCGTTTATAAGATAAACGGTTATATCGCATTTCTCTTTTCTGGCGTTATTAAGAAAAATATCCTGCAAATTACCAATATTTTTACCCATGAGACACTCCCTTTTTGTTTAATTCAACCACTTTTCTATATGTTCGCGAACGGCGTTTTTTTCGCCGGTTTTAAACCATGTTATTTTTTTGTTTCTGCCGAACCACGTCATTTGTCTTTTGGCGTAATGCCTTGTCTCCTTTTTTATCAATTCGACCGTTTCATCAAAACCGGCCAAGCCATCCAAAAAACGATTGAGTTCGGCGTAACCTATGGATTTCATTGATTTGAGTTCCGGACTATACCCCATTTCTCTGAGATTCCCGACTTCGTCGGCAAAACCGGCCGCAATCATGGAATCAACCCTCTTATTTATGCGCTCATTTAACAATTCTCTCTCGTCATGAAGGCCTATATAAAGAGTCTCGTCCGACTCATAACCCGTTTTCCCCTGATAAAACCAACTTATAGGCCGCCCTGTCTCTCTGTAAACCTCAAGTCCGCGTATTATACGCTGGCTGTCGTTCGGATGTATCTTTCGGGCAAAAAAAGGATCAACAGACATCAACTCATCGTAAAGAGAGGCGACACCCTTTAACCTGATATCCGCCCTGACATTGTCCCTTGTTAAAGGGTCAATGGCCGGAATCCCGGACAGCCCCTGAAAGAAGGAATCAAGATAAAAGCCGGTTCCGCCGACAAACAGGGGAATGCGCCCTCTTGAACGTATTCCATCACAGACCTCCGCGGCGTAGCGGGCAAAATCTCCGGCAGTAAAATCCTCATCCGGATTGATTATGTCGATGCCGTGGTGCGGAACCGTTCCGCGCCCGTCTTTCGGCAGTTTGCCGCTGCCTATATCGAAATACCTGTATATCTGTACCGAGTCAAATGATATTATCTCAAACAATTCTTGTGCCGCGGCAAGAGACGCCTCGGTTTTGCCAACTCCGGTGGGACCCGCAATAACAAGCGCTCGTATTTTTAAACCCCGCTCTAATCGTCTTTTTCAGCTTCGGAATCGTGAATTTTGAGATCAAACTTTACATCCTCATCAAGCATAGCTTTGAGAATATTGGGGACTACTTTCCAGTTCAGGTTCTCTTCCGGATAATTTCTGATATTAGCTATTTTGTCAACAGCCTGCATTGTAGCCCGCGTAAAAATATACTTGTTACCTGAATATTTTATAAGTTTGTCTAACGGAATTATCAAAATCCTGCCTCCAGTATTCTTTCGAGCTCAAGAGCCATTTTATCGGTTTTGTGCAACGCTGTCCTTATGATCGACACAATTAGTGAAACCGATTCGGACAATCTGTCGTTTATTATAATATAATCAAACATAGGATAGCTGCGCATCTCGGCAACAGCCTTTTCAAGCCGCAACTCAATCTGTCCTTCCGAGTCGCTTTTCCTTTTCCGCAACCGGTCTTCCAGGACAGCAAGCGAGGGCGGCACCATAAGAATAAAAACGGCGTTGTTGATTTTATTCTTTAAAGTCTTACTGCCCTGAACATCAACGTCAAGTATAGGAATACGCCCCACGCCGTTTATTCTGTCAATCTCTTTTTTAGGAGTACCGTAAAAGTTTTCGTGGACCTCCGCCCATTCCAAAAAATCATCGTTTTCTATTCCTTGCCGAAAATCTTCTTTTGATATGAAATAATAATCCACTCCTTCGCGTTCGGCGATTCTCTTGGGACGCGTTGTAGCCGATACTGAAAATTCCAATTCATCCATTCGGTACATAAGCTCCTGTATCACGGTCGTCTTGCCCGTACCGGATGGCGCTGTTATAACTACCGAGAGATCACTCAGAGGCATTGTTCGTCAACCTGTTAGCTAAAGTTTCCGGCTGCATCGCGGACAACACCACGTGGTTGCTGTCCATTATTATAATGGCCCTCGTTTTTCTGCCGTGGGTAGCGTCTATTAAAAGATTATTTTCGCGGGCATCCTCCCTGAGACGCTTGCCCGAGGCAGACGACGGCGTTATAACGGCTACTACTCTTTCGGCCACTACAACATTTCCAAATCCGATGTTTATAAGCGTAGTTTTCATAAGGCTTCGGCAATCAGTTCACTTATATCTCTTATGAGTATTTTTTCCTCAAATCCGGTAGTTTTTACGGCATCCTCAAGCGTGAGCAGACAGAAAGGGCAGGCGGTAGCGATAATATCAACGCCCATTTCGGCGGCCTCCTTTATTCTGGTCTGCGCAAGACGTTCATCCGAGCCGCTTCCTTCAAACCACATTCTGCCGCCGCCGCCCTCGCAGCAGAGGCTCCTCTCGCGGCAGCGGTCGAAATCGATATAGTTTACACCGGGAATTGCCTTGAGTATTTCCCGCGGCTCGTCATAGATATTATTTTGCTTGCCGAGATAGCAGGGGTCATGGAAAGCAACCGTTTTGTCAAGATTCCTGGCCGGCTTTACGGTTCCCTTGTTCAGGAGTTCTTCTATGTACTGAGTGTAATGCCATACTATAACATCTTCGGTTTTATACTGATTCTTAAGGGCATCGTAGCAGTGGGGGGATGTTGTCACAATACGTTTCACTCCGCTGTCCTGAAATAATTTCACGTTGTCCTCAACAATCATCTCAAAGAGGCCGGCCTCGCCCATGCGCCTTATTTCGCTGCCGCAGCATGATTCCTCAACGCCAAAAATGCCGAAATTAGTCTTTGCCGCATTCAACGCCGCGACAATGGAACGCGCCACGTTTTGCACTCTCGGATCATAAACGGCGCAGCAGGCATAGTATAAGACAGCGTCCTCGCCGGCATCGGAAAATTTTTTTACGTCAAGCCCCTCAGTCCATTCATCCCTTTTCTGCCTGACCTTACCCCACGGGTTGCCGTGCTTGAATACGGCCTCAAGCGCGTCCCTGGCCGTAACCGGAATCTCGCCCTCCTCTATGAGCAAGCCTCGCAGACCTATTATAAGCTCATGCGGTTCAAGGCCGCGGGGGCAGCGCAGCGAGCAGGTTGAACACGAGGTACAATCCCAAAGGGGATCGGTTTGTTTAAGTTCACAAAGCGAAGAAACGGTCAATTCGCGGATGATACGCCTTACATTCAGGCCGGTCTTGCCTGATTCGGGGCATCCGGCCGAGCATTTGCCGCATTGCATACAGCCGAAAATATCGAGTTTTTCCGTTAATTCCTTCGCCTGTATCATCAGCCCAGTTTCCCCAATACGCTTGCCGCTATGTTGTTCTTTTGGGCTTCACGGGTTCCTTCTATAAGTTCAAGCATTCGCGTATCTCTGTAAAAACGGGCTACATCATTTTCTACAATGTAGCCGTGCCCGCCGAATATCTCCAATGCGTCGTCGGCCACCTCAACAGCCACTCTGGCGCCGTACCATTTGGCCATCGATGATATGTATGGATCGGCCTCATGCTTCGCGTCGAATGTCGCGGCAGCTTTGTAGACAAGCAGCCGGGCGGTTTCTATTTTTGTAGCCATGTCGGCAATCTTGTGAGATATACTTTGGAATTTTCCGATTTTTTGACCGTAAGCCTCTCTCGTCTTGGCGTAGTTTACTGCTTTCTCGAATACGCCTTGAGCCATACCGACCCCGGCCGCTCCGGTCTCTATCCTGAATTCGTTCAGAAACCCAACCATGTTATAGAATCCTTGATTCTCCTTGCCTACAATATCGCCGGCGGGAACCTCAAAATCAGAAAAAGATATTTGCGTGGTATGGCTGGTATGCCAGCCCATTTTTTCAAAATTGCTGACCGTGTAGCCGGGCTTGTCAAGCGGATTTTCAAGGATAAAGGTTGTATGCCCTCTATACGCAGGCTTCGCGTCATTGTCGGTCTGGCACAGCACTATGACATATTTGCTTATATCGGCATGGGTGATGAAAGTTTTGGTGCCGTTTATAATATATTTGTCGCCTTTTTTTACGGCTGTCGTACCAAGCGGAAAAGTCACAAGGTCGGTTCCCTTGTCGGGTTCGGTAAACGCTCCCGAAAACGGAAGCCCTTCGCCCGAGCAGGCAAGCGGGAGTATTCTCTGTTTTTGCTCTTCGGTTCCGACATTAAGCAGCAGCTTCAACCCGAAAAACGCACCGCCCAAGCTCATGCCAACGCCGGCGCCCTGACGGCAGAGTTCCTCAAACACTATAACCTTTTCGGTCATTCCATAGCCAACGCCGCCGTATTTTTCGGGAATATCTATACACAAGAATCCAAGGTCGCATACTTTTTTCAGAAGCTCGCTGGGATATGTCGATGTCTCGTCCAATTCGAGCATGTGCTCCCTGCTCATCTCGGCTTCGGCAAATTCCCTGACAGCCTTCTGTATGTCTTTCTGTTCTTTGTTTAATTCAAAATCCATTATTGGCCGCCTTTAATCTTCTCTACCGCTTCCTGAATCTTTGGAATTAATTGAAAAAGATCCCCCGCTATTCCGTAATCGGCCGCGCTGAATATAGGCGCTCTCGGATCTTTATTGATAGCGATAATAATATCGGCTTTCACGGCGGTCAGATGCTGAAACGCCCCGCTTATGCCGACCGCGAGATATATCTTGGGCTTGACGGTTTTCCCCGACGAACCGACCTGCCTCTCCTGCGGCAGCCATTTTCTGTCAACAACAGGGCGCGAACACGAAAGGGAGGCGCCCAGAACCTTGGCAAAGGTCTCCATCATGGGCATATTCTTGGCATCGCCTATTCCCTGGCCTACCGATACAAGAACGTCGGCCTGCGTTATATCGACGGAACCGGCCGCCGCCTCTATGTACTCAATAAATTTTTTGGCGCTGCCGGATATATCCGGGCAGGCGGCGCTCACTATCTGCCCGTCCGCCTTTGAGGGTTCGGGGGCGAATACTCCGGGACGCAGCGTTACAATATAACTGTCGGCGGGTTTAAAGGACACCTCAGCGTTTATTTTTCCGCTGTACATCTGACGTATGACGCTGAGTTTCCCGCCCTCAAATTTAACGTCAACGCAATCGGTCGCAAGCGGAATGCCTTTCGAGGCCGCAAGAGACGCGGCAAAATCCGTTCCGGCCGACGTATGCCCGATCATTGTAATAAGCGGCTTGTGCTCGTCTATTAAGGCGCTTATTACATTCTGATAAATTTCGCCGTTAAAATTCTCAAGTCCGGCGTCCTCTATAACAATCACCGTATTCGCGAAAGGAGAAAGACTCTCGGCAATCCCGCCCGCATTTTTGCCCAAAACAACGGCAGTCAACGCGCTGCCCGAAGAGGCCGCGAGTTCTCCGCCCTTTTTAAGCATCTCAAAAGTAATATCGCGAAGGAGGCCTTTGCGATGTTCCGCAACAATAAATATACCGCCCATCTAAATCGTACCTCCCTTTTCTTTCAAAATATTCGCCATTTTCACGGCCATCTCGTCGATACTTCCCGTAATAAATTCCGTCTGCTTCAAAACAGGCGGCACGAAAAGTTTTTCTGTTGTTGTAGCCGAACCCGCGCCTGTTTCAGCAGCATTTACGGCAATATCACCGGATGTAAAAACCTTTATTTCCTTTGAAGACGCCTTTCTTATACCCATAATGCTGACGTAGCGCGGCTCGTTTATGCCCGATTGCATTGTAATAAGAGCGGGCAGCGGAATCTCAACAACCTCGTTCATGCCTGCCTCAAGCTCTCTTGTGACGCGCGCCTTGCCGCCTTCTATCTCAAGCCCTACCGCGAGAGAGGCATAAGGCAGATTGAGCAGCGCAGCGGCCGCCTGGCCGGTAGCTCCGAAACCGTCATCGCTCGCCTGCGCGCCGAAAAACACAAGGTCATGTTTTACGCCGCTGATTGCGGCTGCAAGAACTTTCGCCTGAGCTATGGCATCGGAACCCTTGAAAGCGTCATCGCTGATACGGATGGCCGCGTCGGCTCCGGTTGCAAAAGCCCTTCGCAGAACATCCTCGGACTGGTCGTCCCCCATTGTAATCGCGGTAACCGTCCCGCCGTGCTTTTCTTTAAGGCGCACAGCCTCTTCGATTACGTATTTATCCCATTCGTTGACATCAAAAGGCAATCCCTTAGTATTGATGGAATCGCCGGAAATTTGAATATCCGCTTCGTTTGTATCAGGAACACGCTTAACACATACAACTATATCCATATTACCCCCTAAAATTTTTCCGTGGAAAATAAGGAAAAAATCGCGTAACCGTTCATGATACATTTCTAACACACCTGATTCTATTGGCAAATACTTTTTAAATTAAGGTTCAATATTATTATTATTCGCGAGATATTCTGCAAAAAAGTCTTGACATCTTACACTATTGAGTGTATTATTGTGTCGTATGGTCAAAAATAGGTTTACTTACACTCTTGTAGTGAATAACCCGTTTAATTTCCATACTGTTTTCAAGAACGCTTTTCCGTATTAAACGGAATTAGTAAAAAAACCGGAGGTGTTTTAATGGATCTTAAGACTAAAAGATGGGTTGTGCTAATTGTAAGCTGCGTTGTAAACCTTATAATCGGCACAGGGTATGCTTGGAGTATATTCGCTCAACCCTGGTCAAAATTTACCGGAGTAGAGATAGCTCAGTTAGGTCTCGTATTCGGAATATGCAACGCGGTAGGCCCGATCACAATGATCACGGGCGGAAAAATCCTCGACAAGTTTGGCCCCAAATGGGTTGTATTCGTCGGCGGACTCGCATTCGGAGGCGGTATAGCTCTTGCAGGCTCAATGACAGAACAAGGGAGCAACTCTATCTTCTGGCTCTTCTTTGGCTACAGTATCATTTTCGGACTTGCTATGGGACTCATCTATAGCTGTACGATAGGTAACACTGTTAAGTGGTTCCCGGACAAACGCGGACTCGTCGGCGGACTCACAACAGCCGCTTACGGCCTCGGCTCTGTTATTCTTACTCTGTCACTTAGAGGAAAGGTTGACGACACTAATATTACACAAGTTTTCGTAACATTGGGAATTATTTACGCCATAGTTGTCTGTGTCGGCGCGTTCTTCATAGCTCCGGCGCCCGCAGGCTATGTTCCCGAAGGTTGGTCGCCTCCCGCGCCTAATCCTAACGTGAAGGCTCCGACAAATAAGAAATGGAATCAGATGATTGCTGACCCGGTATTCTATGTGATGTTCCTCACTATTCTATCCGGCGCTTTCTTCGGCCTCATGATGATTTCCAACGCAGCTCCTATAGCAGGCCGCGCTCTCGGGTTTGCCCCGAATGACGCTTTCTATGTCGTAATGGCCCTTGCGTTTTCGAACACTGTAGGACGCGTAGTCTGCGGTTGGATATCCGACCTCTTGGGACGCATCAACACATTGACTGTCGCCCTTGTACTCGCGATTTTAGGTCTCTTCCTCATAAATACGGGAGTAACAGGCGGAGCAGGATCAACTTTTGTTATCGGAATCTGCATAGTTGGTTTCTGTTTTGGCGCGTTCATGGGCGTGTTCCCCGGATTTACGGCTGACCAGTTTGGCCCCGCAAACAACGGAATAAACTATGGAATTATATTCATAGGTTTTGCTCTTGCCGGATGGTTCGGGCCTAAGATCGTTCAAATCTTCACCGCCGGCAAACAAGCAGAGGCATTAAAAGCGGGTTATTCAACTGCTTTCTTCGTTGCCATGGGTATAGCGGCGTTTGGTCTTGTCATGACTTTTATTTTCAGGGCTATGACCAAGAAAAAGGCGTAATGAAAACGCGATAGCAGAGAAAAAACGTGAAACTTTCTCTTTGAAAGTCAGGTTTTAAAAATGATAGGCCGCTTCATAAAAATAAAAACGAAGCGGCTTATTTTTTTTTATGTATTATGAATGAACTCAAAATAAAAAACATAAAACTGGGGGAGCTATGAATCACGATCATTTAAGAGTCGGAGATTTAGTAAAAATAAACGCGGCAAAGTATCCCGAAAAGAACGCGCTGATAAACAGCGACGGATCAATACGTTACTCTTATCAGGAACTCGACACTATAATTGACAATTTTGCCAAAGCTCTTATAAAAATGGGCGTAAAAAAAGGCGATAAAGTCGCTATATGGGCAGTCAACTGCATAGAATGGGTAATATCACAAATAGGAATATCAAGAGCCGGCGCCGTAATGGTTACGGTAAACCCGCATGAAAAGTCACAAATAATCGATCACATGATAGGATACTCAGACACCGTAGCTATGATAATGCTTGAGGGAGTGCATGGCTCGGAGAACATCAACGTCCTTTACAATGAACTTTGTCCTGAGCTGAAATCCTCGGAAAAAGACAATTTGGACCTGAAAAGATTCCCGAAACTGAAAAACATCATAATGGCCGCAACTGGCAAATCATACAAGGGTCTGCATTCATGGGAAGAAGTCATAGAAATGGGAAGCAAGTGCCCCGATGACGACTTGAACGCGCGTATAAAAGAGATTGACTGGGACGATATAGTCCACATGATATTTACATCGGGTACCACCGGCCTGCCCAAAGGCGTTCCGTTAAGCCATAGAAACGTAATCATCGATTCTATAGGAATGACGGAAAAAATGGCTATAACATCAAATGATATAATATGCCTGCAGCCTCCGCTATTTCATACATTCGGCTGCATAGCCTGCGTAATAGTCGGTTTCATGAACGGCTGCTCAATAATGGTTATGGAAAAATTTGTGCCCGATGTTACCTTAAAGATAATAGAAAAAGAAAAATGCACAGTCCTTTCAGGGGTGCCGACAATGTTCCTCGGTTTTTTGAAAGCGTACGAAAACGGAAATTATGATACTTCTTCCCTAAGAACAGGTATCATAGCCGGCTCCGCCTCTCCCAAAGGTCTTATCGAAAACCTCATAACCAAGATGAAAATGAGAGAGCTCATTCAGGCATACGGTCTTACCGAATGTTCCCCCTGCATATCGGCCTCAAACTATAACGATTCAATTGAACAGAAAGAGCAGACCATCGGCACTCTCATCCCGGGCGTACAGTTGAAACTTGTAGACGATGAAACCGGCCTTGAAGTCGGGCACGGCAAAGTAGGCGAGATATGCGTAAAAGGCGAAAACGTAATGAAAGGCTACTATAAGATGCCCGAAGAAACCGCGAAAACAATAGATAAGGACGGCTGGCTCCACACCGGAGATGTCGGCTATGTAAGAGAAGACGGTTGCCTGACATTGACCAGCCGCATAAAAGATATAATAATACGCGGCGGAGAAAACATATATCCCGCCGAAATAGAAAATATTATCATCGACCACGAAGCTGTGGAGGACATCTACGCGGTTGGAGTTCCGGATCACGTCAAAGGCGAAGAAGTAATGGCCTTTATAAAAATAAAAGCCGGAAAAACCCTTACCGAAGAAGAAATCAAAACTTTTTGCAAAGACAAGATGGCAACCCATAAAATTCCAAAATATGTGCGCTTTACCGAAGAATTTCCGTTGTCCTCTACCGGAAAAGTTTTGAAACGCGAATTGAGGGAAATCGGCGCAAGAATGCTGTAATACATAGCCTTGAATGTAAGCGACGCTAAATTTTCGGCTATAATTCTATCTGCCGGCTATTCTTCAAGAATGGGCAGTTTTAAACCATTTCTGAAGATAGACGGCAGAACGCTCATAGAAAGAACAATCGGCCTTTTCAGGGAAGCCGATGTCTCCGATATAGTTATTGTAACCGGAAACCAAAGCGAAACGCTTACGGATTCGCTCAAAAATTTTCCGGTAAAATGCGTGGAAAACAAAAACTTCGCCATGGGTATGTTCACTTCGGTGCAAACAGGCGTAAGGAACCTCGACGAGTGCGCCGCGTTTTTTTTATTGCCGGTAGATATACCGCTTATAAGGCCGCAAACAATAAGGCATATCATCAATTTGTATGATTTTCAAAACAACGCGATAATACCCGCATTTATGGGCAAGAGCGGACATCCGCCTCTTGTGCCTTTTACCCTGAAAGACAAAATACTCGCCTATGACGGCGAGGCCGGGCTTGGCGGATTTTTAGAAAAATTCTCACAGCCCGTTAAAGTCCCTGTCGGAGACGAAGGCATCCTTATGGATTGCGACACTCCCGAAGATTACCGGAAACTCGCCGCCATTGCCGCTTCCAAGCCTGCCCCCACCCGCGATGAATGTATGGAACTTCTGCGCGATATTTATCACGCGGACGAGCCTGTAATCAGGCATTCCATAGCCGTAGCCCGCCTTGCCTTAAGAATAGCCGAAAAACTCGGCTTCGCAAACGATGAACTCGCGGTAACCGAGGCGGCAGGCCTTTTGCACGATATTTGCCGCAAAGAAGAAAACCATGCCGCCGCCGGCGCGGCCGAAATCAACCGGCTTGGTTTCCCGAGAACCGCTCTGGCCGTAGAGACGCACATGGATATTCGCCCAAACGCGGACGCGCTGTCGGCGGCAGAGATTATATACCTCGCCGATAAATTAATGGCTGAAGACCGCCTGACAAGCCTCGCCGAACGTTTTGAAAAAAAACTGGCGCTCTACGGCGGCGAGACAGGCGGCTCCATAAAGAAAAGACTTGCCGCTGCCCGTGAAATTTACGCAAAAATTCAATCCGTCATCGACCTTGACGCTCTCCTCGATGAGTACGGGAAAACCCAATGATATATCTGCTGCGGCATGGAAGGCTTCCCGATTCTTGCGGCGGGAAATTCATCGGGCAGGCAGATATTCCCCTAAGCCTTGAAGGAATTGAGCAGGCAAAACGCTGGGCCGCTTTTTTTTCAAAGCAGGGCGTGAAATTTGATCATGTATTCTCATCCGATCTGTCACGCTGCAAAGAGACCGCCGGAATAATAGCCCCATACGTTCAGGCAACCTTTTTGCCCGCTCTCCGCGAAATCGCCTTGGGCGAATGGGACGGCGTGGAGCGGCGCGAGATTATCTCGATGTACCCCGACGAATGGAAAAAACGCGGAGAGGACCCGGCATACGCCCCGCCGGGCGGGGAAAGCCTCGCCTTTTTTTACTCAAGGGTCGCGCCTGCTCTGGATGAAATATTCAAACTAAAAGGAACCAAACTCATAGCAACCCATGCCGGCGTAATACGCTGCGCTATATGCCGTATAATGGATTCTCCGCTTACAAGGCTGTTCAGCCTTGACGCGGAATACGCCGGCCTTACTACAATAGACGAAAGCAAGAATCCTATGTCGATCAGGGGATTTAACACGAAGCCGTATTAACCGGCAAAGGCGCTCGGATACGCCGCGAGTTCGGGGCTAAACTTTATCTCCTTTAGATACAAGCCGTACGGCGGAGCCGTACTTCCGCTTAGATCGCGGTTTTTGCCGTTCAAAATTTCAAGCACACGGGACGGAGCCTCATTATTCATGAACATATAGACGCACGTTCCGACAATAATTCTTACCATATTGTGCAAAAACGCGTTGCCTCTTATGCTTATGAATATGTAATCGCCGCGCCTTTTAACGTCTGTTTGTAAAATTTTCCTTACGGTATTTTCTAATCTTGATTTTTTTTTGCAGAAAGAAGCAAAATCATGTTCTCCCTCGATATAGCGCAGCGTATCGGCGAGATAAGACTCGTCAAGTTTTCGGTTAAGCCACATTGCGCGGTAACGCATAAAGGGATTTCGCTGCGGATAATTATATATCAGGTACAGGTATTCCCTCTCAAGCGCGGAAAAACGCGAATGAAACAGCGCGTCCGTTTCATACGCGTTACGTACGGATATATCAGCCCCCATTATACCGTTGAGACCTATGCACAGGCGGTCAAGAGAATGGCCGCCGGCCGTATCAAAATGCGCGACCTGTCCGAGCGCGTGTACCCCCGAATCAGTCCTGCCTGAGGCCGTTACACGCAACATTTCTCCGGTAAGAACGGTTATTGCTTTTTCAAGTTCTCCCTGAACGGTACGCCCGCTTCCCTGAAGCTGCCACCCGTTAAAAGCTGTGCCGTCATATTGCAAAAGAAGGGCTATGCGTCTTTTTCTGCCTGCGATTCCTGAGCAAGCTGTTTGTTCCATTCGTCAACCGTGGAGGTTATTTTGTCATAGAGATCGCGCGTTTTGTCCAATATCTCGCTCGGCCTGCTTTTGGATGATTTCCCCATCCCAAAGAGCCTGCTCAAATAACGTTTGCTAATTTCAAAACTGGCTATTTTTTTATTGATGTCTTTTTCCCACGCGCCTACTTTGAGGGTCAAAAGCGACGACAGGTAAAGTATTCCGTCATAACCCCAATTCTTGTCCGTATCGGGCCCCATGTTACCGGCAGCCTCGCTCGGCTCTGCCCCATTTTGAATCAAATCCAGAACCTTTACATAGTATTGGTAGGCTTTCTGATAAAAAAACATCGACATTTTTTTGTACTGCTTTTCGGGCTCCGCTTCTGCCAAATCGTTAAACAACCAGGCCGCTCTTATGGCCGAGACGGCGTTCTTGAATGTGGGAGCCACTTTTTTATTCCTTATGCTATAGCATTCAATCGCAAGCAAATAAGAAGCCGCGCCGAGATGAAGATCCCTGTCGCTGCCGAAATTAAGGTCGGTATTGAAAAACTTCCCAATAGCGCCGCGCCGCGCCTGAGTCAATCCCCGCAATTTTTCAGACTCATCAGGCAAAAGCTGTGTGAAGTCTTTCGGGTAAGCGGCATAGAGACAATTAGGGCATACCGATAACTGATAGGCCAAGGGGTAAATTTTGCCGAACTTCTTATTATCCTCATATTTTCTGCGCAGTTCATCGGTAAGTTTGCCGGCAATCAATCTGCCGCCTCCGCTAAATAACTCTTCTCTGTAGAACTCAAAAGAGCAAACCGGGCATTTTGTAGAGTTTTTTTGCCTAAATGATACTTTTTTCTTATCTGCGTCATTCATAATATTTCCTATTTTATATCATTGTTGTCATAGGGCATTTTTTAGCAATATTATTTAAAAAAGCAACCCTTTTTTATGGATTTCTTTTTTAAGAATAATTGCTTAGACGCCGATATTCTACTTGACTACAAATTTTGGCACGCAATACTGACTGTGAGGGTAGTATGAATTTTCGAAAAATTCTTCCAATAGCGCTTATTTTACTTCTGTTTTTTACCATTGACGCTTTTCCGCTCTCTCCGGGCGAAAAGGCAAAGAAAAACTATCAATTCACGCTTATCCTGATCAGGACTTTCAGAATTCCCGTTGAAAACTTTGCTCCTGAGGTAACGCTGAGCCAATATGATAAAATAAAAGAATCTTTCTTTGCCGCGCGCGAAAATTTTTATGGCAAGAGATATGATGAAGCCTACAAGCAATATACCAGCATGAAAACCGAACTCCTGCCTTTTGCCACTGATTTGGCCGAGAGCTACCTTACAAGGACAAAAGATCTCCTCGATATGGCTGCCAGAGATACGGCTGAACTTCTTACCGACTTTACAAAAAGTACGCCTATTCTGCGGGATATCCAGAAGCCTTATGACCCCTTAAGAAGGGAAGAAGTCTATAAAGATAATTATACTCCCAGAAATTTTCATCTCTTTTATCACGGAAGGATTATAGAGACATACGTAAAAGAAGGCTACGCGGCTTATTATCAGGCTAAAGACCTTTTCGATGACCCTGAAATCGAATATATAAAACAAAACGAGAAAAGAACCCCTGAAGATATGGATTACATTCTTGAAAAATACCTGAACATAATCAAAATATGCCGTCAGGCCAAGCAATACGGCATAGAAATATATAAGTTGTATAACCTCAGCGACTTAGACCAGATGAGCGGGCAAGATGAAAATTTGAATCTTCAAAACATTGACCCGACATTTGACATTCGTATCCCTGAAAAATACAAGATAGACGCGATCGACAACCGTAATCTGGTATACAAAGGCAAAAGAGAAGAGAGCGGCGTTCCACAGTAAAAAACCAAACCGTAAAAACTAAGCTATAATAAAGCGCTTACCGTAGTAAGCGCTTTTTGTTTTTATAAATAAACCATCCGACCTACTTGCCGTCTTTCTTCTTTTTATCTTTCTTATCTTTTTTACCGCCCTCAACAGGTTTGGGTGCCAATTTTACCCTTTCGACAAGTTCAACAATTGCCATTTCGGCATTATCCCCGATTCTTCTCTCCAAAAGATACATTCTGGTATAACCGCCGTTTCTGTCTTTAAAACGCACGGCAATATCTTCGAATAGCTTCCTGATTACATCTCTATTTTTTATGGACTTCATGACTTCGCGTTTATTATGGAGTTTTTTAGCCTCTTCCGTTTCAGGAATAGCCAAATTACGTTTGGCGCGGGTAATCACGCGCTCAGAAAGTTTTTTAAGCACCCTGCCTTTTTGTTTCGTTGTAACAATTCTTTCATGAATAAACAAAGAGGTCATCATATTATCAAACATGGCGTTTCTGTGGCTTGCGCTCTTTCCAAGTTGTTTAACACTATTTTTGTTTCTCATTGCCTTAACCTCAATTAATCTTTTAAGCCCAGACTAAGATGATAGGATTCTAACTTAGTCTTTATTTCTTTCAGAACAGCCTCGCTGTAATGTTTGGATTTCTTTAGCTCATCCTCAGTTTTCCTTACAAGCTGTTCAAATGTCGAAACGTCCTGAGTTTTTAATGTATTGTACGAGCGTACTGAAAATTCAATTTCATCAATCGATTTTGCGAGAAGCAAACGCGTCTTTTCAATATTTTCATCTATTTCCTCGATCTCTTCATCGACCTTTTCCTCAAAATTAATAAAGATAGTCATGTGTTCTTTTATAATTTTAGCGGCATAAGCCAAGGCGTTATCAGGAGATACCGAGCCGTCGGTCCATATTTCCAGTATCAGTTTGTCATAATCGGTTCTTTGTCCTACGCGCGTATCTTCTATTTTTATATTTACTTTTTTTACAGGCGAAAAAATAGAATCTACGGGTATTACCCCGACTGTCTCTGTATTCGACTTATTCATTTCGGCCGGGATATAGCCGCGGCCGCGTTCAATCTGTACTTCCATATCAATTTGACCGGCTTCGTTAAGCCGGCAAATCACCAAGTCCTTTGTCATTACTTCTACATCAGGGTCATTGTTAAAATCCTCCCCTGTAAGATTGCCGGGACCATTTTTAACGATATGAAGCACCTTGGGCAATTCGCCGTCATATTTGAAACACAATTTTTTGAGATTCAATATTATACGCGGCACATCTTCATAGATGCCCTCGATAGATGAAAATTCGTGAGGAACGCCTTCTATTTTAATGGCCGTTATAGCCGTGCCTTCTATAGACGAAAGCAAAACTCTGCGGAGCGAATTACCTATAGTAAGGCCATATCCTCTCTCAAAGGGCTCTGCGACAAACCTGCCGTAATTGGGCTGCAACTCGTCATGTTCAAGATTAATTTTATTCGGCCTTTTAAAGCCTTTAAGCAAATTCTTTGGGGTCACTCTTACCTCCGGTAAAAAAAACAGCGAACAAAAATCTATTTAGAATACAACTCAACGACCAGCTGCTCGTTAAAATCCGCAACTACATCGCTTCTTGTAGGCAGCCTCAGAATTTTCCCTGATTTATTATCAAAATCAACTTCAAGCCATTCAGGCACCGATTCGGAAGCCTTAGTCAACATTATTGATCCTTCAAGAAAAGGATTTTGTTTGAAATTTTCGGCAATCATAACTTCCATGTTTTCTTTTACAAGAAAAGAAGGAATATCAACGGTTTTTCCGTTTACCGCAATATGTCTGTGGCACACAAGCTGTCTTGCCTGATTACGCGAAGTGGCAAATCCCATACGATAAATGACGTTTTCAAGCCGCCTTTCAAGCAACGAAAGCATATTGTCGCCTGTTACGCCTTTCATCCTGTTAGCTTCATCAAATGTACGCCTGAATTGTTTCTCAAGCAGGCAATAACTGCGTTTAATTTTTTGTTTCTCGCGAAGCTGTACGGCGTAATCGGACATTTTTGTACGCCTTTTCCTCGGGGGACCCGGAGGATACTTTTTCGTTTTAGTATTAGAGGCGCCCTCTTTCAACGGGCACTTTTCAGTCATACAACGCTGGCCTTTAAGCATTAAAGGCTGCATTTCTCTTCTGCATAATTTACAAACTGGTCCGGTATATCTCGCCATTTTTATTGCTCCATCAAACTCTTCTGCGTTTTTTCGGACGGCATCCATTGTGTGGAACCGGCGTAACATCTTTTATTTTGGTAATATTTATTCCGGATTGAAACAACGATCTGATTGCAGCCTCACGTCCAATTCCCGGCCCTTTTACAAATACTTCAACAGTCTTAAGTCCCGCGATTTCCAAAGCCTTTGTCGCCGCCGATTTAGCCGCCATCTGCGCCGCGAAAGGAGTCGATTTTCTGGAACCTTTGAAACCCTCGCCTCCCGCGGTTGCCCAGGAAATGACATTGCCTTGCATATCGGTGAGAGTGATTATGGTATTATTATATGTAGCCCTTATAAAAGCTTTACCAATAGGAATATTTTTCTTTTCTTTTTTTCTGGTTCTTTTTTGTTTCACAGTTTAATTGCTCCTCATTTCTTTTTCTTTCCAACGGCGACTCGTCTGTTGCCTTTTCTGGTTCTTGCGTTATTTTTAGTGTTTTGTCCGCGTACAGGCAATCCTCTCCGGTGTCTTATTCCTCTGTAACAGCCTATATCCATAAGCCGTTTTATATTCATGGCAAATTCGCTTCTAAGATCGCCCTCAACCTTTGTTGTGCTATCAATGGTTTTTCTCAATTCGTTGATTTCCTCATCGGTAAGGTCCTTTACCCTTTTATCAGGATCAACTTTCGACTCTTTCAAAACCCTTTTCGATGTAGTAAGGCCTATACCGAAAATATATGTCAGAGCAATCTCTATTTTTTTGTTATTAGGTAAATCAACACCTGAAATTCTTGCCATAATTCCTCTTTAATTAGTGCCTTTTTATTGTTCTGATTTTTTGCCTTTGTTTATGACGCGGATTATTACAAATTACGCGCAAAACGCCGTGCCGTTTTATAACTTTGCACTCGCTGCAAATTTTTTTTACCGAAACTCGAACCTTCATATATAACCCCTTACCGCTACTTGGATCTGTAAATAATACGTCCTCTTTTAAGGTCATACGGTGATAATTCAACCGTTACCTTATCGCCGGAAAGTATCCTTATATAATGCATACGCATTTTCCCTGATATATGCGCAAGAACCAGATGTCCGTTATCAAGCTTTACGCGAAACATAGCGTTGGGAAGCGGTTCTACTACCGTTCCTTCAACTTCAATCGGTTCTTCTTTCGCCATTACCTGCGGCCTCTTATCCTCTTACTCGTAAATCCTTCATAGTGACGCATCAGCAATTGGGACTCAATCTGTTTAAGCGTATCAAGGGTAACCCCAACTATAATCAGCAATGATGTTCCGCCGAAAAGATAAGCCATCTCAGGGTCAACCTGTTCCGGCCATATCTTCAAAATAAAATCAGGCACTATAGCTATAAAAGCAAGAAATATCGAACCTGATAAAGTTATTCTGTTAAGAATATACGTTATATATTCCGCGGTATTTTGCCCCGGCCGTATCCCCGGAATAAAACCGCCGTATTTTTTAAGATTCTCAGCTATATCCGACGGATTGAAACGAATAGCCGTATAAAAATAACAAAAAAAGATTATTAACGCGGCATATAGTACAACATAAGGAATTTGCCCCGGCGACAGCCAATACTGCAACTGATTTAAAAAAACGTATTTGCTTCCCCCAAGCATATTTATAATCTGCGAAGGGAACATCAAAAGAGCCGAAGCAAATATAATCGGAATAACTCCGGCGACATTGACTCTTAAAGGCAAAAACTGGCTTGTCTGCTGGGTCATATTCCCGCCGACCATGCGTTTCCCGTACTGCAATGGAATCTTTCTGGCTCCTAGTGTCAACAAAATTGAAGCCGCTATAATCAAAATAAATATACCAATCAAAATAATTCCGACAATAGGCTCGCCCGTATCTCCTATCTTTTTAAGAGTCTGGAGGACGGCCTGCGGCGCCCTCACGACAATACCGGCCATTATAATCATCGATATTCCGTTTCCTATTCCGCGTTCGGTTATCATTTCTCCGAACCACATTAAAACGATCGTACCCGTTGTTATGGCCACAACAGAAAGTATTATAAAAGTAACGCCCGAATCTTCCGGAACCACCGAAACGCCCGAACCTCTCATGGTCTGCATCCATTTGGTAAGAGCCAAAGATTGTATAAGGCACAATAGAACCGTGCCGTATTTTACGTACTGGTTGAGTTTCTTCTGCCCTTCATGGCCTTCTTTCGAAAGCGCTTCTAAATGAGGAAACACGACCTTCAGCAAATCCACAATAATCGAAGAAGATATATAAGGCATTATGCCGAGAGCAAAAATGGTAAACCTTTTAAGAGCCCCGCCTGAGAAGATATCGAAAAAATCCATAAAGCCGGAGGCCTGAGACTCCGAAAAATAAGCATTAAGGGCCTCTACATTTATGCCCGGAATCGGTATATGAGCTCCTATTCTATATATTACAAAGATAGCCAGCGTAAAAAGGATTCTCTTTCTTAAATCAGGAATTCTGAAAATATTGGTTACAACATTAGCCATTTATAGCCTATTGCGCCTTTTCCTTTTCATTAGTCCTGATAACGGCCTTACCGCCGGCTTTTTCTATTTTCTCTTTAGCCGATTGGGAAAAAACGTCAGCCGTAACCGTAATAGCCTTTGTTATTTCTCCGTTACCAAGAATTTTCAGAAGCGCCCCTTCTTTAAGAAAACGCGCTTTGACTAAAACATCAGGATCCACGACCGTGAGATTAAATTTTTCAAGCTGAGAGACATTCATAATTTCGTATTCTTTCTTAAATATATTAGTAAATCCGCGTTTGGGGATACGTCTCTGCAATGGCATTTGGCCTCCCTCAAAACCCGCGCGCACTCCGCCGCCCGAACGGCTCTTCTGTCCTTTTTGTCCGCGCCCGGAGGTCTTTCCGTTTCCGCTGCTATTGCCGCATCCTACCCTTTTTCTTTTTTTTGCAGACGCAGGCCTCTTAAGCTGATATGATTCCATTTTAAACTCTCGTTATTTAATTTCACTAACTTCAACAAGGTGGCGCACCTTGTTTATCATTCCGCGAATTACCGGCGTATCATCGTGTTCGCGCACCGCGTTCATGCGTCTCAAGCCAAGAGCCCTCAGGGTGGCTCTTTGGTTCGGTTTTTCCGTTATTATGCTCTTTACTTGCTTTACCAATATTTTCTTTGCCATCGTCAAGACCATTATTCCCAAAGTTTATTGACCGTAACATCACGAAGTTTCGCGGCTTCTTCCAGACTTCTCAATTGTTTCAAGCCGTCCAAGGTCGCCTTTACAAGGTTCACGGGATTCCTTGAACCTTGTGCCTTGGAAAGTATATCAGAAATTCCGGCGCGCTCAAGCACGGCGCGCACCGATTCGCCGGCGATAATTCCGGTACCGGGAGCGGCTGGTTTTAATATAACCTTTGCCGACTTAAATTTACCTATAATCTCGTGCGGAATTGTGGTTTTTCTAAGCGATACCTTATACATGTGTTTTTTCGCGTCCTCTTTGCTCTTGTCAATAGCGTCCGGCACCTCATTGGCTTTGCCGAAACCCACGCCTACATGTCCGGCGCCGTCGCCTACAACCGCAAGCGCGCTGAAAGAAAATCTTCTTCCGCCCTTTACTACTTTAGCAACGCGCCTTATGGCGACAATCTTTTCGGTAATTTCAAGACCTTCCGGATTTACTCTTTTCCTGATGATTTTCATATTTTCTCCTAAAACTCCAAACCGCCTTCGCGCGCCGCGTCGGCAAACGCCTTTATTTTGCCGTGATACAGATTGCCGTTACGGTCAAAAACAACCTTTTTCAATCCTTTTTCCGCCGCCTTTTCAGCAAAGAATTTTCCAAAAGTCTTTGCGGCCTCAATATTTTTTTTGCTCTTAAGACTTTTAAAATTTTCCGACAGCGAGGAAATTCCCAAAAGAGTGACGCCTTTTTCATCGTCTATAATTTGCGCGTAAAAACTCGTATTCGTCTTTGAAATGCAAAGCCTCAAGTTGCCCTTATGCGCCCGTATTTTCTTTTTGATGCGTAATTTTCTTCTAAGAAGAGTGTTCTTTTTTGCTGTGGTCTTATCCATCTCTATTTACCTGTTTTTCCGGCTTTTTTCCTTACTACCTCGTTTTTGTAACGTATCCCTTTGCCTTTGTAAGGTTCGGGCGGACGCAATTCCCTTATGTTAGCCGCAACCTGCCCCACCGTTTGCTTGTTAATACCTTTGACTTTGAATTTAGTCGGCTCAAGCACCTCAAGGACTATGCCTTTGGGCGGCTCAAACGTTATAGTGTGCGAATAGCCAAGCTGAAAAAGTATATCCGCGCCCTGCTGTGTGGCGCGATAACCTACGCCTATTATTTCCAATTCCTTTTCAAAGCCCTGAGATGTCCCGACAACCATATTGTTTATCAAAGAACGGAAAAGCCCTTGCAGAGCAATTGTGTTTTTTTCATTGTTCTCCGGTTTAATCAAAACAGTATTACCTTCTATTGAGACAAGAATACCGTCAAGCAACTCAATTTTATCCTCTCCGAGGGGTCCCTTAACAGAAACGGTTTTTCCGCTGATATTCATCTCAACATTTTGCGGAAGATTTATTGGTTTTTTTCCTATTCTTGACATATCTGCTCGCTTCTACGTATATTATGATATTTCACAGATTATTTCGCCGCCGACATTAAGTTTCTGAGCGGCCTTGCTTGTGATAACCCCTTTAGATGTGGAGAGTATCCATACGCCTATATTATTGAGAACCGGTTTCAAGTCGTCGGCCTTAACGTAAACCCGCCTCCCCGGCTTGCTTATGCGGGTCAGGCTCAATATCGCTGACTCGTCGGTAGACTGATATTTCAAGTATATTCTCAATATCTTTTGTTTATTGGGCGAATCAATAAGTTTATAATTTTTTATAAACCCTTCATCTTTCAATATTTTAGTTATTGCCACTTTCAGTTTTGAAAATGGAATATCAACCTTTAAATGTCCCGCCTGTATGGCGTTTCTGATTCTTGTCAGCATATCTGAAATAGGATCTGTAACAGCGCTCATCTTCCTTTTGCTCCGCCTACCATGATGATTTTATAACGCCAGGAAGTTGGCCTTCATTGGCTAATTTTCTGAAACACAACCTGCACATATCAAAGCGTCTCATGTAGGCCCTCGGCCTACCGCAGATATGGCAGCGGTTATATTCACGGACTTTAAATTTTCCAGGTCTCTGCTGCTTGGCTATCATACTTATTTTTGCCACAATATTTTATCTCCTACTGTTCCCTGAACGGCATATTAAATTCTTTCAGCAAGGCGTATGCGTCGTCCTTGCCTTTGGCAGTCGTCACAATCGTTATATTGATACCATGAATTTTATCAACCTTATCAAAATCTATTTCAGGAAAAATAATCTGTTCCCTGACGGAAAAATTATAATTCCCGAAGTTATCAAAAGATCTTTTAGGAGTCCCTTTAAAGTCGCGGACGCGCGGAAGCGTGAAATTAATCAGCCTGTCAAGGAATTCGTACATCCTGTCTCCGCGCAGGGTAACGCGGCATCCGACGTCATAACCCTCGCGTATTTTAAAATTGGCTATCGATTTTTTCGCAACTGTTTTAACGGCCTTCTGTCCCGTAATTTGTCCCAACTCGGCAATAACAGCGTTAAGGGCGGCCGTATTTGAATGAGCGTCGCCCATCCCCACATTGAGGACAATCTTTTCAATCTTAGGTACCTGCATAATAGTCGTATAATTCAACTCGTTAAAAAGTTTATTTCTTATTGTACCGTCATAAAGTTTTTTAAGTCTTGCCGCCATTTTTATTCCTTTTAATAATATCGTCTGAACGCATAAGGCCGTTACTAATCAACGACCAGCCATATACTTAATCAATACCCTTGCCGCACGCGTGACAGAGCCTTGAATGGGTATCGGCTGCGGTAGAAATTCTAATCCTTACTCCCTTCTTGCATTTATCGCAAAAATACATGATATTCGACAAATCTATGGGGAACTCCCTGTTGACGCTGTAACCGTTCGGGTTTTCCTGATTGGGGCGCATAAACTTGGTGCGCTTATTCCAACCCTCGACAATTACTCTGCCTTTTTTCAAATCAATATACAGAACCTTGCCTTTTTTACCGCGGTATTTACCGCTTATAATAACAACATTATCATCTTTTTTAATTTTTGTTTTCATATAATATTACCACTTCATAGCACTTCAGGAGCAAGCGATACAATTTTCATAAAATTTTTATCGCGCAATTCGCGGGCTACAGGCCCGAAAATACGCGAACCTCTGGGTTCGCCCTTGGCGTCAATTATGGCAACCGCGTTATCGTCAAAGCGTATATACGAACCGTCTTTTCTTCTTACGGAATTTTTCGTCCTTACTATAACCGCTTTTATTACTGACTTAGCGTGAACCTTTTTCCCTGTCGAATCCTTCAAGCCGTATGAAGGCTGGGCATCCTGAACGGCACAGACTATAATATCGCCCACAGAGGCATATCTTCTTTTTGAGCCGCCCAAAATTTTTATGCACTGAACTTTTTTGACTCCGCTGTTATCCGCCACATCAAGTACTGTTTCAACCTGTATCATAGCACAACCCTTATTTAACCTTCTCTATTATTTCAACTAATCTGTAACGTTTCTCTTTAGAAAGAGGCCGTGTTTCCGCTACGCGAACCAAATCCCCTATGGAACACTCGTTTTTCTCGTCATGCCCTTTCACCTTCTTTGTGCGTTTGACAGATTTTTTATACAGCGGGTGCATGACCAATTCGTCTATTTGCACAACTATGGTCTTATCCATTTTGTTGCTCACGACCTTGCCGGTTAATTGCTTTCTATTAGAATTCATTCCGTATTTCCTTTATCTTATGCCAAGCTCGCGTTGACGTTTTAAGGTTAATATTCTGGCAATATGCTTCTTCAGTTCCCTGATTTTTCTGGGATTCTCCACCTTGCTTGTTACAGCTTTAAAACGTTCTTTTCTGAGTTCTTCCTTGCTTTCAAGCAGGCTCTTTTCAAGCTCCTCAGACGTAAACTCGTCAATCTTACCTTTCATTTTTGATCCTCAAACTATTTCTCAAGCTGTATGAATTTTGTCTTCACCGGCAGCTTGTTAGAAGCGCTTTCAAAAGCCTGACGCGCCAACCCTTCTTCAACTCCGGAAATCTCAAACATAATGCGTCCGGGTTTCACTCTCGCTACCCAGCCTTCCGGATTGCCCTTGCCTTTGCCCATTCTTGTTTCGGCAGGCTTTTTTGTAAACGGAAAATCAGGAAATATTCTTATCCATAATTTACCGCCGCGTTTCACTTTTCGATTTATGGCTACGCGCGCGGCCTCAATCTGACGGGACGTTATTTTACCGCTTTCGGTTGTTTTTAAACCATAGTCGCCGAAAGCTATAGTAGAGCCTCTGGTCGCAAGACCGCTCATACGGCCGCGCTGAACTTTTCTGTGTTTTACCCTCTTTGGCATTAACATGACTGTTTACCTGCTTAACGAACTACTTCGTCTTCCTCTTTACGGTGTATTTATCTTCTTCGCTTTCCTGCGCGTTTGACAAGACATTGCCGTTATAGACCCATACTTTGACGCCTATAAGCCCGAAAGTCGTCAACGCCTCGGCAAAACCGAAATCTATATCGGCTCTGAGAGTGTGCAACGGAATACGCCCCTCTTTGTATACCTCTGTCCTTGCCATTTCAGCATTGTTGAGACGCCCCGAAACCACTATTTTTATTCCAAGGGCGCCCCCTCTCATGGCGTTTGTAATAGCCTGCTTTACTGAGCGGCGGTAAGGGAAACGTCCTTCTATTTGAGCCGCTATTTGTTCGGCTATCAGCTTGGATGCCTTCTCAGGTTTCTTGACTTCTACAATATTTATATATACATTCTTTGAAGCAATTTTTTGCAAATCGGCCTTAAGCAATTCGATATCTATGCCTTTTTTTCCAATCAAAACTCCGGGACGGGCGGCATGGATGTAAACATTGATTCTATCCGGAAAACGCTCGACAGTCACGCGTCCTATGGCGGCGTTCTTTTTATTCGAATTTATATATTTTTTGATCTTCAAATCCTCGCGCAAATTTTTCGCGTAAGATTTTTTATCTTCGTACCAGACAGAATCCCATGTTCGGGTGATGCCGAGCCTGAGACCGATTGGATTTACTTTTTGGCCCATCTATATTCCTCTTTTTTCAGTTTTCGTCGGATAATACAATTAAAATACTGCTGGTTCTTTTACGTATGCGCCCCGCTCTCCCGCGCGCCCTCGCCTGAAAGCGTTTGAGCGTAGGACCCTCATCAATCGTAATCTTGCGTATATAAAGCTTATCTTCAATAATAGAAGGATTTTTATACTTGGCGTTTGCTCCCGCTGAAACCAAAGTTTTAAGAATCAATCTGGCGGATTTCTGAGGCATCGCCCTTAGGGTATCGACCGCTTCAGGCAGAGAAAAACCGCGGATCTCATTCGCAACAAGACGAGCTTTTGACGCCGAAACCCTATTTTGTCTTGAAAATGCGGATGTTTCCATTATTTCTTCCTCTTCGCTAATTTATCATCTTTGCTGCTGTGCCCTCTGTACGTCCTTGTAGGCGAGAACTCGCCAAGTTTATGGCCGACCATTTGTTCTGTAATATATACCGGAATAAAATTTTTGCCGTTATGAACCATAATCGTGTGCCCTATCATTTCAGGAAAGATAGTAGACCTGCGCGACCATGTTTTTATTGTCTTTTTTTGATTTCCGGCATTCATCGCCTCAATATTTTTAAAAAGTTTTATATCAACAAAAGGACCCTTTTTTACCGAGCGTGCCATGATTACTTCCTTTTCTTCACTATATATTTATCGCTGTATCTTGTCTTCTTTCTGGTTTTATAACCCTTCGAGGGCACGCCGGTAGGAGAAACCGGATGACGCCCGCCGGATGATTTACCCTCGCCGCCGCCCATCGGGTGGTCAACCGGATTCATTACGACTCCCCTGACCTTGGGACGTTTGTTAAGCCATCTTGAACGTCCGGCTTTGCCTATAGTAATATTTGCGTGGTCCTTATTGCCGACTTCGCCGATTGTCGCAAAACATTCGGCAAAAATCCTGCGGATTTCACCGGAAGGAAGTTTCACAAGGCCGTATTTTCCTTCTTTGGCCGCCAAAACAGCCTTAGTACCGGCCGACCTTACAAGTTGGGCGCCCTTGCCCTTGTTCAATTCTATGTTATAGATTTCAGCGCCGAGAGGAATATTTCTAATCGGCATGCTGTTGCCGATTTTTATTTCAACATTTTCTCCGCTAAGAACGGTATCGCCGACCTTAAGCCCTCCGGGCGCTATGATGTACCTCTTCTCGCCGTCCGCATAACTGACAAGCGCTATGTTAGAAGTTCTGTTAGGGTCATACTCAATAGAAACAACCTTAGCCTCTATATCGTATTTGTCTCTTTTAAAATCAATTATACGGTAGCGCCTCTTGTGACCGCCGCCCCTTCTTCTTACGGAAATCTGCCCCTTAAAGCCGCGTCCGGCAAGCTCTTTCCTGCCTTTCGTAAGGGGTTTGTACGGTTCGGAGGTCGTAATCTCCGAAAAATCAAGAACCGTCTTATATCTCGTAGTTGGCGTTATTGGCCTAAATTTTTTGATTCCCATCTTTAACCTTCCGCGTCAAATCACGACTCGAAAACATTTATTTTATCGCCGGCTTTAAGCGTGACTATCGCTTTTTTCCATGCAGCCGTTTTGCCTACCCTGAATCTCACTCTGCGGCGTCTCCCGCGCACAACAAGAACATTAACGCTTGCGGGCTGTACCCCAAAAATAGCCGTAACTGCCTGTCTGACCATAACCTTGTTTGCCTTGATAGGCACTTCAAAGACATATTTATTTATTTCCATTGAAGCCGTAGACTTCTCGGAAATAATCGGCCGTATTATTATATCATTCGGATTCATTGCGTCACCTTGGCGTAGCGGTCATTAATCGTATTGACGGCGCTCTCGGTTATAATTATATTTTTTGAGTAAAAAACATCCCTGCCCGATATGCGCATGACATTATTGTACACAAACCACGGAATATTCCTCATGGCTCTTTTCAAAAGGCTGTCCTCCGAACTTGTTATGAGAACTCCCTTCTTTATATCTAAAGCCTTGCCTACCGACGCCATCTCTTTGGTTTTCCCGCTGACATTAAAATCTTCTATAACCATGACAGCCCCTTCTTTGGCCTTCATTGAAAAAATAGAACGGTAAGCGGCTTTTTTCATTTTTTTCGGAATATCGATATTATAACTGCGGGGTCTCGGACCGAATACGGTTCCGCCGCCGACCCATATAGGCGAACGTGATGAACCAGAACGGGCGCGGCCTGTGCCTTTCTGCCTCCAGGGTTTTGAGCCGCCTCCCCTTACATCGGACCTTTCTTTCGTTTTATGAGTTCCCTGACGCAAATTAGCGTTAGCGGCTTTTATAAATTCATATATAAGCACATCATTAATTTCAGCGCCAAAAACATCATCAGACAGTTCAACTTGTCCGACAACTTTGCCCTCAATGGAATATTTATCTACCTTCATTATTGCACCTGCAAGGCTATTTCTCGCGGACCGTTATAAGAGAATCTTTTCTTCCCGGAACAGCTCCCGAAATAAGCACTATATTCTTATCTAAGAGAATCTTTACTACTTTAAGGTTCTTTACTGTCGTTCTTTTAACGCCGTGATGTCCCGGCAATTTTTTGCCTTTCCAGACTTCGCTCGGATAGGCGCACGCCCCAATAGAACCGGGCGCTCTGTGAAAGTGCGAACCGTGACTTTTACGTCCGCCGCCGAAACCATGCCTTTTTATAACACCGGCGTAACCCTTTCCTTTTGAAATCCCCGCTACCTGCACAAGTTGGTTTTCTTCAAAGATAGAGCAATCAATCGTGCTTCCTACCTCAAGGCTTTCATCAAACACCTGAACCTCGCGGAAAATCTTCTTCATAGGCAGATTTTTTTTCTTCAAGTCATCGCGTATTGGTTTCGTAAGACGGCTTTCTTTAGCATCCTGATAGCCAAGTTTCAGCGCGTCATAACCGTCGGTTTCAACGGTTTTCTTTTGCACAACAACGCATGGACCGAGTTCGCAGACCGTAGCCGGAACAATAGTCCCGTCTTCTTTGGTGAACTGCGTCATCCCTATTTTTTTTCCAATAAGCGCTCTTTTCATCACTCTAACCTGTTAATAGCAGTAGTATAACATACAGTTATTTCAAAATATCAAAGCAAACACAAAACTAATGTTGTTATGATTTAATGTCTACCGAAACGCCGGCCGGAAGCTCAAGTTTCATAAGAGCTTCAACAGTTTCAGGATTAGGGTCTATTATATCAATCAAACGCTTATGAGTGCGAATTTCAAACTGCTCTCTCGATTTTTTATTAACATGAGGAGATCTGAGCACACAAAATTTTTCTATTTTGATAGGCAACGGAACAGGGCCGGCGATTTTAGCTCCGCTCCTGTTCGTTGTAGCAACAATCTTCTCTGCCGATTGATCCAGTAATTTTGCGTCAAAGGATCTCAGCTTTACCCTAATTCGTTGTCCTGCTAATTTTGACACTATCGTAATCCTGTCTTTGTTTTATATTCTTCTTAAATTTACACAGTCTTTATAAACACAGCAAGCCGGCGCGCGCCGGACTTGCCTTTATCGCTTTTAAAACCTAATTTACGCCAATATCTCTGTAACTACGCCGGCGCCGACCGTTCTTCCGCCTTCGCGTATGGCGAAACGCAACTCTTTTTCCATCGCTATGGGGGATATAAGCTCAACCGTAATATCGATGTCATCGCCCGGCATAACCATTTCCACTCCCTGCGGAAGTTCAATTTTTCCGGTTACGTCGGTCGTTCTAAAGTAGAACTGCGGCCTGTAGTCCTTGAAGAAGGGAGTATGGCGTCCGCCCTCCTCTTTTTTGAGAACATACACGCGTCCGATAAATTTAGTGTGAGGAGTAATTGAATTCGGTTTAGCGAGAACCTGTCCGCGCTCAACATCGTCTTTTGAGGTTCCGCGGAGAAGGCAGCCGACATTGTCTCCGGCCACGCCTTCATCAAGAATTTTCCTGAACATCTCAACTCCGGTACATACGCTTTTTTGAGTGTCCCTGAAACCTACGATAGCAACCTCATCCCCGGTATGAACAATACCGCGCTCTATACGTCCGGTTACAACCGTACCGCGGCCGGTAATAGAGAAAACGTCCTCTATAGGCATAAGGAAGGGTTTGTCCCTGTCGCGTTTAGGCTCAGGAACATAGTTGTCGAGAGCTTCTCCGAGTTTCAGTACGGACTGAAACCACTCGTCCTCTTTTTTTCCGGTATCGGCGGCCTCAAGCGCTCTCAAAGCCGAACCGGGAATAATCGGAACGTCGTCGCCCGGAAAATCATTCTTGGAAAGAAGTTCGCGGATTTCCATTTCAACAAGTTCAACCATCTCTCCCCTGTCTGCGGGGTCAAGCATGTCAACTTTATTAAGGTAAACAATTATATAAGGAACATTTACCTGATGGGCAAGCAATACATGCTCTTTAGTCTGGGGCATGGCGCCGTCCGTAGCCGCTACAACAAGTATGGCAGCGTCCATCTGGGCCGCTCCGGTTATCATGTTCTTTATATAGTCGGCATGTCCCGGGCAGTCAACGTGCGCGTAGTGCCTGTTGGGAGTTTCATACTCCTGATGAGATGTCGCGATCGTTATTCCGCGAGCCTTTTCCTCGGGCGCGTTATCAATCTGATCAAAATTAACCGCCTTACCGGTTCCATAAGCTAAATGAAAACACTTTGTAATAGCAGAAGTTAAAGTTGTCTTGCCATGGTCTATGTGACCTATAGTCCCTACATTCACATGCGGTTTGGACCGCTCAAATTTTGCTTTTGCCATTGTATAACTCCTTATAGTTTTTCTAAATTACTTAATTTTTGCCGCTGCTCCAAGATACAAAGGTGATTCTCAAAACATACGGATAGCCTCTAAATCAGCGGCATTTGCCACAATGTTTGAAATAAAAAAAATATGCCTTTTCTGTCAACATTAATACCATTTTTTTTCCAAAAACAAACTTTTTTTACCTACAATGAGCGTTCAAGCATCCTGTTCATCCTCTTAACAAACTCGGCGCCCTGTTTAAGCTCCATCCCTTCTATCAGCATAGATTGCTCCAAAAGCAGAAATGCCGTATCGCTTATGAGGGTTTCGTCAGCGGCGGCAACGAGCTTCTTTATTATCTCATGGTTGGGGTTTATCTCGAGAATGGGCTTGTAAGAGGCAAGTTCAGCGCGCCCCATAGCCCTCATTATATGCTGCATTTGTATTGTGGGGTCGCTTTCGTCTGCCACGACGCACGCGGGCGAATCGGTAAGGCGCGCGCTCGCCTTTACGTCCTTTACGGCCTCTCCCAGAGCGTCTTTGAACTTCTTAATGAGGGGCTCTACCTCTTTCTCTTTTTCCTTGTCGGTCTCTGTCTTTAAGTCTTCGGCCGCGTCTATGCGGTTTACCGACTTGAGGTCGAAATCCTTAAACCGGCTTAAAGAGGTATTGCAGGTCAATTCGTCTATTTCGTCCTCCATTATGAGGACTTCGATATTCTTTTGCTTGTACATCTCAAGAAGCGGGCTGTTTTTCAGGTTTTCTTTCAAAGTTCCCGTTATGAAATAGATGTATTTCTGGTCGGCGTCCATTCTGCTTACATATTCATCCATAGTGGTGTAGCCGTCAACCTTTGAGGACTTGAACATCAGCAAATTGCTGATGGCGTCTTTATTTTCATAATCCTGATAAAGCCCCTCTTTCAAGGGAACGCGGTACTGCTGGTAGAATTTGTCGTACTTTTCCCTGTTGGAGTTCTTCATGCTCTCTATTTCGCCCAGTATTTTCTTTACCGAAGCAGACCTTATTTTCTGCATTATTTTGTTATGCTGCAATATTTCCCTGCTGACATTGAGCGGAAGGTCTTCGGAATCGATGATACCCCTGATGAACCTGAGATATACCGGCATCAGTTCCTTATTGTCGTCCGTAATGAAAACGCGCTTCACATACAGCTTGACGCCCGGCCTGTAATCGGCGCGGAACATATCAACCGGGGCATTTTCGGGGACATAGAAAAGGGTGCTGTACTCGATCGCGCCCTCGGCATGGGTATGGAGCCAGAACATCGGGTCGTCATAGTCGTGCGAAATCGTTTTATAAAATTCCTTATAGTCTTCATCGCTGAGTTCGTTCTTGGAGCGTTTCCACAGGGCCGAGGCCGCGTTCAACTGTTCCTCTTTTTTGTCGGTATTTACGACTTTTTCCCCGTCTTCGTCTTTCATTGTCACGTCATCGTAATGAAGAAATATGGGGAACATAATATGGTCGGAATATTTCTTGACTATGCTCTCGATAGTCCAGCGGCTCGCGTAATCTTTGCCTTCTTCATTAAGAAAAAGAGTTATAGAGGTCCCGGAAACGTCCCTGTAAGAGGGTTCTATCTCGTACTCCCCCTTGCCGTCGCTCGTCCATCGCCAGGCCTTGTCGTCTCCGGCCTTGAGGGATATAACCTCAACAGAGTCAGCCACCATGAAAGAGGAATAAAATCCGACGCCGAACTGACCTATGAGGTTAGAGTCTTTTTTTGCGTCTCCGCTCAGGCTATTCAAAAAATTGCGGGTACCCGACTTGGCTATGGTTCCGAGATTCTCGGCAAGCTCTTCCTCGTTCATGCCTATGCCCGTATCGGCTATGGTAAGGGTCGGATTATCCCCTTCCTGAAAGAAAATATCAACGCGGGGATTAAAATCAAAGTTTTTGAAATTTTCATCGGTCAATGTCAGGTGTTTCAACTTGTCAAGGGCGTCCGACGCGTTAGAAATGAGTTCCCTGATGAAAATTTCCTTATTGGAATAAAGAGAATGGATAATCAACTGAAGCAGTTGATTTACTTCGGTTTGAAATTGATGCTTAGCCAATGTCTGTGTTCCTCACTTTTTGTAATTTTATTTCACAAAGTGTTTTTAGTGGCGATTTTGCTTCGGATTTCCTTAACAAAATCAATACCATAAAAAAATGCCCTCATAAAAGGGCAAGCAATTTTTAGGATATTTAAGGGGCTTGTTTTTCATGGGATACTCCGTATCCCACATGGGGGCGGATTGCACCCGCCCAACGGCGTTAAGGGGGCAGAGGCTTGCCGCAAACGGGCTGGCGGGGGTTGCCAGACTTATAGCAGGTAATCAAGATCTTCTTTAATGTCCATACTTATATTCGCAATACTAGAAGTAGATAGGTTATTTATATGGTAAGATATTGTGCGATTGTTAACATATTTGCCCCCACCGTATGGTGCACCTCCATCCACAATTATCACAAGACCACGGTCAAGCACTGCTTTAAAGTTGTCTAATGGTGTACCGCTGAGTGATGTTATTGGTGTATCAGCAAACGCGCTCTCCAATTTGCTTATGATTGCAGTAATATCCTGGCCCGAACGGTTTTCGATAGTTACGCTGTAACCGTCAAACTGGCCGCCTAAGTCTATCGTATATGTCGGGTAACCGTCATCATCTCCGTCATCGCCGCAGGCGACAAACGCCATGCTGAAGATTATTGCCGCTATTATTGCCATAAGGCTGTGTTTCTTTGTTTTCATTTGGTTAATCTCCTTTAGTTTTGTTGTGTGCCTCAAAAGAGGCGTATTTTCATGGGATACCCCGTATCCCACATGGGGGCGGATTGCATCCGCCCAGAGGCGATAAGGGGGAGGTTCGTCTCCCCCTTATCAATCCCCGCCGACGCTTGCCGAACAGGATGTTCAAATGCCGACGCGCGGCATGGATGCCGCAAAAAGCGTCGGCCAAGCGCCAGAGGGGCTTTTGCGCCGATTCTCTCCCGCCGCCCCCCGCGCCGGCCTCCCGCGGCGCGCCGAAGGGAAACGCCCCCGCGCGGGGGGTTGGGGGAAGGG
>Ga0082212_10001139_pt1 | contig 39062 bp, 27 predicted proteins | sample TergutNt197P3_FD_71548 | JGI IMG/M metagenome (GOLD analysis project Ga0082212, IMG submission 71548) | Neocapritermes taracua P3 segment gut microbial communities from Petit-Saut dam, French Guiana - Nt197 P3 | ecosystem: Host-associated > Arthropoda: Insects > Digestive system > Gut ...
GTGACAGGGTGCCTCCGCATTTCACGAGAAAGCATCTTTACAGGCGTCAACAATCTGTTCATGAACACCATTACAGATAAGGAATACGAAGAAGAATTCGGTTTTACCGATGAGGAAGTCCGAAGTATGCTGGACGACTACAAGCTTTCGTCCGTTTATGACGACTTGCGTGAATGGTACAACGGCTATCGTTTTGGCGATACTGATATTTACTGCCCTTGGGATATTATCAATCATGTTGCCAAACTCAGAAATAATCCCGGGATCCGGCCCCAATCTTATTGGAACAATACCAGCTCCAATGACATGGTCAAACGCTTTATTGACAAGGCGGACAGCACCACCAGAAACGAAATTGAGGATCTCATCGCCGGTAAATCCGTGCCAAAGGTCATCAAAGAAACCTTGACTTATGGAGAACTTGATAACAGTATCAACAACCTCTGGAGTGTGTTGTTTCTTACCGGTTACCTCACAAGAACCAAGAACCCTATGGGCTTGGCATCTGAACCCATCGACCTGATCATTCCCAACCGCGAAGTGTGCGAAATCTTTATCGAAAAGATTCGGGACTGGTTTGCGGCTAAACTTATTGATGAGGAAATTCAGAGGGAGCTCCAACGGCTTTGTCGCGCTTTTTTGGACGGAGACTGTGATGAGATAGAAAAGATCCTGACGAATCAGCTGCGCGCTACCATTAGCTACTTCGATAATTATGAATACTATTACCACGGCTTCCTCACGGGGCTGCTTCTTGGATGCGGCAGTATTTGGAGTATCAAATCCAATCGGGAATCAGGGAGTGGAAGAAGTGATCTTCTGATCACGGCCAACGATGGGTCTATGGGGTTGGTGATCGAAATCAAGCATGCCAAGAACCCGGAGGATATTCACGTCCTGACTCAAACGGCTCTGGAACAGATTGGCAACAGAAGCTACGAGGATGCTTTCATGGGACAAGGAATTAAACGCCTTAGATCATATGGGATCACCTTCTGGAAGAAAACCTGCGAGGTGAAGTCAAGGGATATCGCTTGACCGCTTGACCAGTGCAGTAATCCATTTAATTCCGGATTGCTGGACTAGTTAAACGTTTCTGGATCATCTTTGGTGTGTGCGTAATAAACGATCTCCATCCCCTCCTCCGTCAAAACCCGCGGCACCCCACAATCCCAACCCTCCACCGGACACCTCACCACAATCTGCCGCGCATAACCAACTCCCAACACATATGTCCGCGCCGCCAACCGAGTCAGAAACCGGTCATAATACCCGCGCCCATACCCAATCCGATTCCCCTGCCGGTCAAAAGCCACCCCCGGAACCAGGACAAAATCCAGCTCCTCAAGCTCAACAACCCTCAACGGTTCCCGCCAAGGTTCCTGCACGCCCCAAGGAGTCATGGAAAGATCCGACTCCGGATCGTCAATGCGACAGGGAATAATCTGCCCCCCCTGGCATTTCGGCACAACACAAGACCGCCCGGCCTGGCGCAGATGCGCGACGAGTTTATCCGTAGCAACTTCATGAGACATAGGCATATAGAGCATAATGGTTTCAGCTTGTTGCCAAGCGGGCAATTCCAGGATTTGATTCTGAATAATTTCACTGCGGGATCGCCGCTCATCGTGTGACATAGAACGCATGGCTTCAAGCGTCTGGTATCTAATCAGGTCTTTTTGAGAGGCAATATCATGCGTCACAGTATACCCTTTCCGCAAAACAGCTCTGAAAGAACATCACTGCCAAGAATTCATTCATTTAGAACAATATACTTGAAATTGTACATCATAATGTTATAGCAAACAAGACTTCAACGAAAATGTTTTCTTATTTTATAAAATATTTGAAAGAGGTGTTTTCTTTGAAAAACCATTTTGCCTCATTGCAAAACCACATGGAGATGCTTTGTCAAACTATCGGGGCAAGACCGACAGGCTCAGGAAAGAACAAGACCGCAGTTGACTACGCTTTCGAAGTGTTCCAAAACTGCGGTTTTCAAACCAGCAGGCAGGAATTTAAGTGCATGGACTGGCGCAATTCCGGCGCGACACTTCTGATTGACGGTCAAAACATAGCAGTAGAACCCGCAGAATACTCTTTACCCTGCGATGTCGAAGGCGAATTTGTCTGCCTTGATACTGTGGACGCACTCCAAAAGGCAAATTTGTCGGGTAAAATCGCAATCCTGCATGGAGATTTATGTCAAGAACCCCTGATGCCGAAAAACTTTGAGTTTTACAATCCCGACGAACATAAGCACATCATAGCCTTGCTGGAAGAAAAGAATCCTAAAGCCCTCATTACGGTCAACCCGCATAAAGAACACATCATACAGGATGGGGATTTTAACATCCCCTGTGCTGTGGTATGCGAAAACACACTTGATACTTTTTTAAGCAGCACTGGGCAAAAAGCGAAGCTGTCCATGAAAGCAGCGCGTATTCCGGCAAAATCCCATAACGTAATCGCTGCATCCGGAACAGGTCGCAACAAGATATGCTTTTCCGCGCACATCGACACAAAACCGAAAACGCCTGGCGCCCTTGACAATGCCTCCGGCGTTTCCGTCCTGCTGGCTTTGGCGGAATCTCTTTCGAGACAGAAACATAATTTCCAGGAATATCCTTTCCAGATTGAAATTGTCCTGTTGAATGGCGAGGATTATTATTGTACTCCCGGCGAAATAGCATATAGGGGCAGGCTGACATCAGAATATAATTTGGCTGTCAATGTGGATGGCGTTGGGCTGAGGAATAGCGCCACATCTGTTTCTTTTTACGAATGCCCGAACCATTTTGAAAACCATATCATGGAAATCGCCGGAAAAATAAAAGGCATTGAACGTATCGAACCGTGGCCCATGGGCGACCACATGATGTTCGCTGCCCACGGGATTCCCACTATTGCCATAACCGCCAGCACTATTTTCAGCCTGATCGGTACAGTTATCCATTCCCCCGAAGATGATATGCAAAACATTGATTTGGAATCTCTGGAAAATGTCGTGCTTTTTTTATTGAGCTGTATAGAAATGATGGGGATTTCTTCCTCTTGACATCTCCCATCTCACAATGCTATAGTAACTTACAGACGCGAAGCGTCCATAAAAAACAAGAAAATCCAATACTGACCACTAACCACTGATCACTGATCACTGATCACTTGCGGGCGTAGCCCGCGTTACACAAAAGGACACACAAGGAGACACACAATGAACAGGTTCTTTTCTCTTAGCCTAATGCCCTTCGTTATTAGGCGGTCACACCGGTAACCCTCACAGTTGACCAATATCAACTGCAAAATCAACCGGTGTGAGCGCTAAGTGGCGTTGCATCGGTAAGTTGAGGAACCTCAACTGCGTTGAAGAACCTCAACTGCGTTGATATAAGGATCAACGGGTTGAAAGATATCAACTACGGAGATATCCTGTATCACTCCGAAACGATGCGTCGCCCCATGACATCGTTTCGGAGTTTTTATATTTATATTTTAAGGAATGCTTTAAACCCTATTTAGTACCTTACAGACGCGAAGCGTCCATAAAAAACAAGAAAATCCAATACTGACCACTAACCACTGATCACTGACCACTTGCGGGCAAAGCCCGCATCAGTCCCAAAACAGAGAAAACCAAAAACCCGAAGAAAGCCGAGGTAACCAGCCATGCCAGCCATATCAACCATGCCAGCCATGCCGGCCATCCAAACACACAATCTCACCAAGACCTACCGCACCCGTGTCAAATCCGAGGGGTTGGGAGCGAGCTTTCGCGCCTTAATCAAACCCAACTGGAAAGAAATCCAAGCCGTCAAAAACATAGATCTCACTATTGAACAAGGCGAAATCGTCGCTTTTATCGGACCCAACGGCGCGGGAAAATCCACTTTCATCAAGATGCTTTGCGGCATTTTACACCCCACAAGCGGCGACATTGCCGTTTTAGGCATGTCCCCGGCCAAAGAACGCCGCAAACTCGCCCTGCGTATCGGCACAGTATTCGGACAAAAATCCCAGCTTTGGCTGCACCTTCCCGCCTTGGACAGCTTCACCCTGCTGGCCGCTATTTATGAAATCAGTGACGCCGAACGCCGGCGCCGTGTGGCGGAACTATCGGAGCTGTTTGAACTGGGCGACTTTTTACAAACACCGGTACGCAAGCTATCCCTAGGCCAGCGCATTCGCTGTGAAGTCGCCGCCTCCCTGCTGCACAACCCGGAATTATTGTTTCTTGACGAACCTACTCTCGGTTTGGATGTGGTAATCAAACAAGCGATCCGGGAACTCATCCTCCGGCGCAATCAGGAACAAGGGACAACCGTCCTCCTGACCAGCCACGACCCCGCCGACATTGAACAGCTTTGCCGCCGGGCAGTGATTATTGATCACGGCTCCCTCATCCTGGATTCTCCAGTGGAAAAGTTGAGAAGTGACTATCTCAACACAAAATTCATTGAAGTGACATTCGCCATTCCCCAGGACATCCCGGAAATGCCGGGAGTGACAAAAGCAATCGGCCAAAATATTCAAGAAAATACCAATCACAAAGGCGGCCCCTTGAAAACCATCTTAACGGTAGATACCACCCTATGCCCCATCGGCACTGTCATGGAGCATCTGTCCGCCCTCGGCCATGTGCTGGATATCACGATCAACAATCCCCCCATGGAAGACATCATTGCCACCATATTCCACAAGAACTACAAAACCCACACGCATATCCATCACCAGGCCACCTCACAACGATCCTGAGCTGCCTGAGAAAACCGCACACTTCGTAAGGAGATGACCCTATGAAAACACTAAGTGACCCCAGCACGCCGCTAAGTGACCCCAGCACGCCGCTAAGTGACCCCGGCGCGCCGCTAAGTAACCCCAGCAAGATCCCCGGCAAGATCCCTGGCAAGATCCCCGGCAAGATCCTAAAAAAATATATCGTCATCACAAAAGTCAGCTTCTCCAACGCCATCGCCTATCGGGGCGCGGCCTTTTCCCAGATCTGTTTCTATACACTATTTATATATATATTCATGAGTTTGTGGCGGGCCATCTACCAGGAAGGCAGTGTTCACGGTTATGATTACACCCAGTTGGTATGGTACCTTATCATGACCGAATTCATATCCTTTGTTTGCGGCACAACCATTTTCAACAACATGAACGACGATGTCAAATCCGGCTCTATCGCTTATCATCTGGGCCGACCCACCCATTATGTGTTCTATCAGTTCGCCAATTCCCTGGGGCAGACCCTGCTCAACTTCATGATCTTTGGAATTCTGGCGTGTATCTTGGGATTAATCTTCGTGGGCCCCCTGCCCTCTTTCACCTTAGTCCAAGTACCCCCTCTGATCCTGTCTATCGCGCTGAGCATCCTGCTGAATTATTTTTTCTTAATGTTGATCGGGCTCTCCGCTTTCATCATGGAAGAAAATTTTTCGCTTTATCTCATCTACCGCAACCTCAACTTCATGTTGGGCCTGTTTTTGCCGGTGGAGTTCCTGCCCTTCTGGCTGCAGGATATAGCCAAAAACCTGCCCTTTTCCTATATATTTTGGGCGCCGGCCAAGATCTTTGTCGCCTATTCGCCGCAGCTGTGCTGGGAACTCATTCCACGTCAAGGGGCATGGACAGCAGCGGCCATCGCGCTGGTCCTTTTTTGTTACCGGTTAAGTGCCCGCCGCCTGCACATAAACGGAGGATAGTGCGCTTAAGACATTAGAGACTGTTACAGTCCCTAAAGGACTGTAACTAAGTAGATTTTGAAAGGAATGGACTCCATGAGAAAACACCTAAAAATCTTCGCCTGTTATTTCCGGCTCAATCTCGCCTCCGCTTTGGAATACCGGGCCAGCTTTTTTACCCAGGCCTTTGGCATGGCACTGTCTAACAGTACATTTATCTTCTTCTGGTGGATCGCTTTCCAACAAGTCGGTGACACCATCGCGGGATATTCTTTCGAAAATGTCCTGTTCATCTGGGCAGTGACCAGTTCGGGATACGGCCTCTCTCACATCTTGTTTGCCAACGTCTCCGGTTTATCCAAGCTGATTGTTACCGGTGAGTTGGACACCTATCTGCTTCAGCCGTGCAACGTTCTGCTCAACGTGCTGTGCGCCAAAACCAGCCTGTCCGCTTACGGCGATTTACTCTATGGCGTTATCCTTATGCTCATCTTTTTGGCAGGGAACCCGTCAGCGTGGCTCTGGTTTTTATACGGTACGCTGATGACAGGGGCTCTGTTCACAGCTATCAATCTATTAGCTCATACGCTGAGTTTTTATTGGGGCAATGTCCCTTTGCTGGGACAGCTGGCCGAAGAGTTCACCATTAACTTTTCTATGTATCCCGAAAACATCTATGCCCCGGCCGTGCGGGCGCTGATGTACAGCCTCATTCCGGCAGGTATCGCGGTTCATGTCCCCCTCCGGTTATTTCAGCAGTTTTCTCCGGGATTGGCCTTGGCATCCTGGGGCGGCGCCGTTATATACTGCGCAGCAGCAGGTTTTTTCTTCTACCGAGGCCTGCGCCGGTATGAGTCCGGGAATGTCATTGTGACAAGAATTTGAAACTTGAGTACGCTGTAAATAACAGAATCACACTTTAAAGCTTTTTACCAGCGAAATCAATGTTGTGGTGTTTTGCCTGCTGTCACGCATATCTTTGACAACCGCATCTGTTTCTTGGCGTATATTTTTCATTTCCTTTGATATGAAGGAGGTTTTCCGGGCCCCTTCATCGGTATTTTTCACAATATTAATAACTAACTGAAGGACTTCCTGTACCGACGCTAAGAGTTGTTCTGACGCTGCGTTAAAATCACTGACAATGTCGTTTACACTGCCGGCATCACCGGAGTATTGTTCGGTGGCAACCAGCATCTGATCATAGTCTTGCATGACATCTTTGCCCAGAAAGTCCAAGACCTCCTGACCGCTGCCGGCCAGCTTGCCCACTGCTTCTGTCACCGCGCCGGCCATATCATAAATCTTCATGGCCGCCTCACGGGCAGAATCGGAAAGATTTCGCACCTCCTGGGCAACCACCGCAAAGCCCGCACCGGCCGCGCCGGCGCGAGAAGCTTCAATTGACGCATTGATCGCCAGCGTATTTGTCTGGTTGGCAATTGACAGTATTTCGTTCGAAAGACCGGAAATCTGCTTCACTGTGGCCGAATCACTGATGGCCGTCCCCAATTTTTCCGCCGCCGATTGAGAAATCTGAACGGAATTCTTATAGGAAGAATCAAAGGTGGATTTTAAACCGGCGGCTCGTTTATGGATTTCAGTCGTCACAGAACCTCCGTCTTGGCTGCGTGCGGCAATATGTTCCGCGACCTTCTCAACTTGGCTGGTATTTTCTTTTATACTTGTCACCATATGAACCGTATCTTCAAAATCCCTGTTCAATTCTGCCGTCGTGGAATTTATGAGATTAATATTGGAGTCGAGCTCACTTACAGCGTGTTGCATATGCGCGAATTTTTCCTCTACCATGGAGGTCTGTTTATGGACCTGAATAACTATCTTCTGGATATTATCAATGAAACTATTAATATATCCTGCCATGGCCGCAAGCTCATCCTTGTTGTTAATCTGAATACGATGTGTCAGGTTCCCTTCACCTTCGGCAATATCTTTGAGAATCTTTGTCATATTATTTAATTTCTCTGTAAGGATTTTTCGTATGAAAAACAGGGTCGCCATTGTAAAAATGATGCCGGCTATGACAAAGACAACGATCTGCTGCCAGATAACTTGTGATATAAGGTGATCCACAATCTCTTTAGGCTGTCCGGCAAAGAGTATGCCAATAATGGTTCCATCCGCATCTTTTATCGGCGAATATGTTGTATTATACGCTATCCCGTTGATCGTATTACTCCCATAATAAGTTTCTCCGTCCCATACCACATTCTCAATAGCCGGATTATTTAATTGTGTTCCGATTAACCGCTTTCCGCTTGCATCGGTCAGAGTTGTCGACAGCCGTGTGGTCCCTTCAAAGATCGTCACATCATAACCAAGCAGCCTCTTTTGCTCGTCAACAAAAGCAGTGAGGCGCTCCGGGTTTTCGAACCATTTGTCAACGAGAGCGATTTTTAAATCCTGCAAGTTTGCATTGAGTACCTCAGTTTTTTCTCTGATCTCTTCGCCTAAATAATGATTCATGATACTGCTTATCCCCATATAGGCGCTTACACAGGCGATCACCAAAAATGCTATAAGTGCCGCGACAAACAATAGGGTAATCTTTTTTGATATGTTCCAGTGCATGGATAACCCCCATCCCTTCCTGCTGTATAGGATACTCATACAAATATGCAATTAGCAGCTTATGAACGCGAAGCATCACTAAAAATCCCTGACCACTGACCCCTGATCACTGACCACTTGCGGGCCCGCGCCCCGCGCAAGGATAGTTTGTCCCCTATTCCTTCAGGATATGTTTTTTTACAATAACAGGTGGCCAACACCGGCAAGAAACCGTTCGATGCCTTTGGGCGCAAGCCGATAGTATACTTTGCCGTTTCGTTTCTCCATTTCCAGAAACCTTGTTGCGATGAGCGTACCCATGTGATGGGAGACAGTTGCCGCTGTCAGGCCTATTGTTTCAGCGATTTCCGAGCCATACAAAGAGGTTCCTTTGAGGGCCATCAGGATTTCAAGCTTACTCTTCTCACTCAGGGCTTTGGCGCCGATCATAAGCTCCTCTTTGGTAAATTCAGCGCTGTCGTTTGTGGCCTTGTCAGTCAGCAGGCCGTAGAAAACCACATCCTCCAATACCATCACCGCCACAGGCACGGCCAAAGTCGGTACAATAGAAGCGCCCGGAACCATCTTATGAGCCATTTGTATGAACCGGGTTTTGTTGGGATCATTAAAAATGGCGCCGGCGTTGTCAAGAAGCACTGCCAACTCACCGCTCACCTTATCCCGAGCCTTCTCAAAAGCCGGCAGGTTGTCCCGTACGGCTGCCGCGACTATGTCAAGGTGTTTCTTAGGCGAGTGTCTGAGGAGCATGATCTTCCACTTCGTGTCCGAAGAAAGGCCCAAAGATTCCAGCGCGGCGATGATACCGTGGGAATCTTCCACGACTTCCTTCAAAGTAATGTTCATCTCTGCAGAAACTTCATCCTTCGGCACAGCTTTAATGTTGTCAAACCAGTCGGGATTTCTCCAGAAGATATCTGCATACACGCCGATCAGGGAGGCATCGTCTATGTCTTGCAGCAGTTGTGTGCCCGGAGACTCTACCTTGTATTTTTGAAAAGCCGTAATGTATTTTTCCACGACATGATAGTTACGGTTGTAGAACTCCTGCCCGTCAACTCCAAACTCATTCAATGCTTTTACAAACTCAGCCTCTTCTTCATCACCCCACTGACTGTACATCAGTAGAAACAGCGTCTCAAACTTGGGATTAAGCTCCATTGTCATAGGACATCACTTCCTGAATTGATATTGAATTCCATAAAACCCTTTTGTGCCTGAATCAAACTCTCATAATTACCGGCTTCTGTAATCTGTCCATTCTCCAAAAAGAGAATACCATCATATTGCCGCAGCAGCTCAGGGCTCAGATTGTGAGTGATCGTAATCATTGTGATCCCGGGGGTTCCCAGCAAGGCTGTTTCTATGTCGTAAGCTGTCTGCCTGTCTACAGAGGAAGTTCCTTCATCCAGTATAAGGATAGGCTTCTTTTGAATCAAAGCCCGCGCCACGGCGACACGCTGCCGCTGGCCGCCGGAGAGGTTGATCCCGTTCTCCCCAACAGATGTCTCCAAACCCTTATCCATTTGCCCGAGAAAGCGCTCAACGCCGCTGGTAGCCAGTGCGTTCTGCCACTCAGCTTGGGAGTATTCGCGGTACAGATCAATATTATTCTTGATGCTCTCGTCGAACATATATACATTCTGATGGATGAATGACACTTGGGCCAGCAGTTTGTCAATGTCCAGTTCGTGAAGCTCCCGTCCATCCACGGTAATGCCGCCTGTATATCCGCTGTAGTTCGCGCAAAGCAGCTTCACCAGCGTGGTTTTGCCGCTGCCGCTTCCGCCGATGATAGCATATTTTTTATTCTTTTCCAACGTGAGAGTCAGACTGTCAAGCACCTTCTGTTCTGGCTTGTAGGCAAAAGAAACCTCTTCAAACCGGATAGCAGACTTAAACACCGGCTCCTCTTTGCCTTGAAAAGCAGACAGCCGCTCAACGCTGATATTTTCGAGACGTTCCCTCACAGGACGAGTTCCTATGATGCTGGGAACACTCTGCATAATGGCTGTCACCGGCTGCACAAAGCTGCCGCTCAATTGGAGAATAGCCAGCAAAACCCCGGCTGTCATATTCCCGAGCAATACCAAATAACCGGACGCCAACATGATGAGCAGCTGCGTCCCAGCGCCCAATACCTGCGATAAGCTCTCGCTGACTGCCATCAGCCGGTCAACAGCGTATTTGTTTGTGACCAGTTTGTCATTTTGGCTGTTAAAATCCTGACGGGCTCTGTCCGTGAGCTGAAAGGAACGGATGACCTCGTATCCCGAAAGTTTGTCTTTAAGGCTGATTGTAAACATGGCGAAACTCTTAGAAAGCACGTCCTGCCGGCGGCTGATTGGCTTGCCCAGACTCGCGGGAATAAGGTACACGGCAATCAGGCTCACAAACATCAGCCCGGCAATGATAGGACTGTAGTAAAAGAGCAGAGCCGCCGCCATCACAAACATAAAGGCACATTGAAAGATCGATAAAAAAGGGGCAAGCCCGTTTTCTTCAATGAGTTTCACATCGTTTGTCAGGGCCGATATATAGTCGGCGGTATTCACCGACTGGTAATTTTCAGTATCGCGGGAAAGGATGCCATTGTACAGGGAGCGCCGCATATCCCGCACACAAAGTATGATAAGCTTTTTGCTGCAAAGGCCGCTCAGCAGGGCAATCAAGCCGACCCCTACACAGTAAAGCGGAACCACCCACAGCATCATGTGAAACATCTCCCAATCGCTGTTCACAACAGCATCCAGAATGTTCTTCAGCACAACAGCAGCGCCAACGGCAACAACGGATAACAGGATGCTTGTCAGGATGGTCGCCGCGAGCCAGATTTTGTGTCTCTTGAATATTGCGAACATCTAATTCATCTCCTTTGTGTTTAATGTTTATCTAATTTTATACCTATTATAATATAACTTATATCTAAATATGTCAATAACTAATTAGACATAAATGTAATTATATCTTCTAATAATTAGACATTAGTCTAATTAGATCTTCGACCTCAAGTATTCAGTATTCAGAATATTTTTTAAAATAAGCTTTTTTTAATAAACTTCTGTGCTCATGACTCCTCATACACTCCCGGGCTCATAGGTAAAGCCCTGGCCGTGAACGTCCGATACAATATCTGTGATCATAAAGGCTTCTTCGTCATGTTTATCTACAATGGCTAACAGCTGCCGATAATTTTTAGTGTTTAGTGTGACCATGAGCATCTGCATAGAATTCTGCCGATAAGCCCCAATGATGGGTATAATAGTAACGCCTCTGCCGATTTGATGTAATATATCGTGAGATATGGCCTCGCTCATAGCACTGATGATATAGACCATTTTCTTCTTGTGCATGCCAGACTCAATGTAATGCATGGTTGTTGATGTTATGAAAATGGAGAAAATAGCATAAAAAAAGGTCTCCACACTGAATACAAATAAACATAAAATGACAACGATGCCGTCTGTAACAAACAATCCTACCGAAGTATTAAGACCAAAATATTTTTTAAAGATCAAGGGAGGAACGGCAGTCCCACCGCTGGAGGCTTGGTTATTATACAGAATTGAAACGGCAACACCAAACAACACACTGCCGACAACCATGGAAAGCATGACATCGTTAACAAGGGTCACATGTGGGACAAAGCGGATGAAAAGCGGCAGGAGAAGGGCCCCTATGGCCGTGTTAAAAAATATTTCTTTGCCAAGAAAAATGAACGTGCAAATGAGGATGATGGCGTTGCCAATAAGAATAATGACAGCACGATCCAAAGTTAATAAATTTTCTAAAATAATGGACAGGCCGGTAAGCCCTCCTGCAGCAATACTATGAGGGCCCAAGAACACATTTACGCTCACGCTCATAATGGCAATGGCTATGACAATAGATACATATTTCTTGATCCATTTCAACATGGCTGGTCTCCACAAATGCAAGCTGTGTCCGCAGCCCTACATAAATCGCTGCGAAGGAACTCTATTCTATTGTGGCAAATCGTTAAATAATTATACGTATATGGCAAAGGTTCGTTGAGATCAGGTTCATGCAGGGGTCTGCTTTCGATCTGTCATACATAATTTCTCAAACTCATTATGGGCATCTTCCCGGTAAAATACAAAAAGAAGGATTTGCGCCCTTGTCATGGCAACATAGTTCAGGATTCGATTCTTTGAAGCCTCAAAGCCATTTATGTCGATAAGAAAGACGATTTTGGATTCGAGCCCTTTGAAAGACTGTATGGTGAAATAGTTCAGGGATTTTTTCGGCCGATCATAAATGTCTTCTGCGTTGTTCAATGTCAGATTGCAGACGGATTTGACATCGGCTAGGTCAGAGTTTTTGATGAGGTATTTTGATAGAATGACAATATCCTCCGGGGAACATCCGCCACTCAATAAAGAGGTCAGTTCAGCTTTCAGCAATTTGAGCAATTCTTTTTGAGAGGCGTAGGATTTGACAGTGACATCCGGGCCAAGTATCTTTAGGTGCTTAGCTGGCGACATCTTTGTCATTTTTGTAGTCAGTCTGCCAATCTGCTCCGTGTTCCGGCAATTGATCGTTAACGGGATTATGGCCGGAGAACAGATTTCTCTGAGGTATTCCATGGCAAGATCGTAATTCTTGAAGGTGTTGAACATATTTTGATGAGGATCCAAGAACAGAACCCATTTTCCCTTGTCCATGCCTTTTCTGAGAAATTTGTCCATGGTTTCCCATACGTTCACAATCATCAGATCCTGTGCTTCGTCAACAATCAGGCAGTCATATTTTTCAACATCATAGGCATGCTGCAAAAACTGTTCGGCAAGTTCGGCGGTATCCTGCCAGACAGAAAGGTCAGATGACAGATAATGTCCGATCAATTGATGATAAGTTCCTACAAAGCATGTATCTTCAGACGCATTCAAAATCTGTTTGACGCTTTTCGCGATATTCCTGTTGAAGCAGATGAAAGCGATTTTTTTATGCATAGCGATAGATTTTTTGGCTATCTCAATAGCAAGAAGGGTTTTTCCGCTCCCGGCTCCGCCTGTGATGATGACTCTGTCGTTCAGGGTTATGGTTTCCAGCGCATCATATTGTTCTTCAGTTAAGGTCAGAAACTGTTGGTCAATGTGTTGCATTTCCAGATTCAAAGAGGGGACAACCGCGAAATCTCCTCGAAGCAAATCAAGAAGCTTTTTCATCTGCATTTCGGTTAGAAGATGAGGTTGCCTGTTCTGTTTTTCCCGGATGATCCTGTCCCAATGATCAAAGCATTTTTCTAGAAATGTGCTAAAATCGTTCATTTTCCAAGAACAATCAAACATAACTTCTGTGAATAGATCATTTCCTCTGCCTGTAAAGATACATTCCGGGAAAACAACCGCAAAACCCATTGTGGCTTTGGATTCGGGAGCAGCCGATCCGTATATGTTAGTTAAATGGTTTCTGAGGGCGTAAAAACAGCCTTGGGCTTGAAGGAATGGGTTTTTGATAAGATGTTTTCTATTATTCCGATCGGTTGAATACCATTTACCGGATTCACGGAAAATGGATTGGCCTCCTTTTACCTCGATACATAGCAGACCGCGTCTGGAGATGTACAAAAAATCAATTTCCGCTATAATTTTCTTCGCGTGATTTTTTTGAGTCAAAGAGTGCAGGACAAAGCCCTGAATAGTGTCGGAGGAGAACCAGTCGAAGAGCATCTTTTCGCTGATAGGGTTATTGTCGGTAATGTTTGCAGGGATCATTTTTGCCATAATATCTCCTCTCATTTCTTTTTTCGGGGTGTTGGGATGATTGTATCATATCCAGAGGATTCCTGCACTCAATGTCAGTACTTAAATTTTTCGGCATAGGATCACCCCCGCCTGCGCGGGGATCAGGCCGTTATTTCAGCCATTAATCCAATAATCTCGGGATCACCCCTGCCTGCGCGGGGATCAGTGGCACTAAAGATCACATTATTGGTCTTAGGTGGGATCACCCCTGTCTGCGCGGGGATCAGGCCCAATGTCTTCTTGTAGCTTCCCGAAAATAAGGATCACCCCTGTCTGCGCGGGGATCAGACAACGAGGTCGTCAGATTTTGCTCAGCAAGGGGGATCACCCCTGTCTGCGCGGGGATCAGTCAGGAGCTGATGCATATTTCCGGCAATACCTAGGATCACCCCTGTCTGCGCGGGGATCAGGCCTAAAGACCCTTAACAGCGAAATGAAACTTGGGATCACCCCTGTCTGCGCGGGGATCAGGCGTCTGCTCGTCTATCTTTCCGGCCAGCCCAGGGATCACCCCTGTCTGCGCGGGGATCAGTTAGCCCCTAGCCACAAATCTCGGTTGAAGTTGGGATCACCCCTGTCTGCGCGGGGATCAGCTTGAATTGCGCTGGCGACATGACAGAGGGGAGGGATCACCCCTGTCTGCGCGGGGATCAGGATTCCAGGTATACCCCGTTTCCGGCCAACGCGGGATCACCCCTGTCTGCGCGGGGATCAGACGAGGACACGCAGGGATCGCGTGTTTATTTTGGGATCACCCCTGTCTGCGCGGGGATCAGGGAGGAGGAGGAATTTTCAGGTTAGCAGACTGGGGATCACCCCTGTCTGCGCGGGGATCAGGGCAAGGATTCGAAACTCTTGCAGTGCCGGAAGGGATCACCCCTGTCTGCGCGGGGATCAGCGGTCTTGGGCGGGTCTGTCATGGACATTCTTGGGATCACCCCTGTCTGCGCGGGGATCAGGATGATGTCAATATTGATGAGCTGCTTGAGGAGGGATCACCCCTGTCTGCGCGGGGATCAGTCGCGCGATTGCACAACATTACCATTAGTAGAGGGATCACCCCTGTCTGCGCGGGGATCAGAGCCACATGCTGTATTGTTGTTCGATTTTAAAGGGATCACCCCTGTCTGCGCGGGGATCAGCGCTCGTTCCCGCAGGAATTTGGCTTTGTTTTGGGATCACCCCTGTCTGCGCGGGGATCAGGTGCCCATTGCTATGTTCGCGGCGCAGGGGCCGGGATCACCCCTGTCTGCGCGGGGATCAGAGATTTTTCTGGAGAAGTAGGATACAGGACTGAGGATCACCCCTGTCTGCGCGGGGATCAGCCAGGTATGCCATGTGACGTTAGATTTAGACGGGGATCACCCCTGTCTGCGCGGGGATCAGGCAGATTGAATCTTAGCTCCAACGCCTTGCAGGGGATCACCCCTGTCTGCGCGGGGATCAGTTCCGCATTTCGCCTTCTGTTACACTATATTGGGGATCACCCCTGTCTGCGCGGGGATCAGAGACGGCGGGGGCTGATGCAGAGGGGAACCCCAGGATCACCCCTGTCTGCGCGGGGATCAGGCTTCCCTCGCTATTTTGGCATATACTGGGTTAGGATCACCCCTGTCTGCGCGGGGATCAGATATCATCAAGCGCAAACTCCTGCTCGCGCCAAGGATCACCCCTGTCTGCGCGGGGATCAGTTTTCTCCCCATCAAGTTCCTCCTTTATCACGAGGATCACCCCTGTCTGCGCGGGGATCAGTCGAACCCTCGACCTCATGCATGTGAGGCATGGGGATCACCCCTGTCTGCGCGGGGATCAGGAGTGAAAGGTTTAAAAGCATTTCTTGTAGTTGGGATCACCCCTGTCTGCGCGGGGATCAGTGAGAGAGGATTGTTCAAGGTGTATTCATTTGGGGATCACCCCTGTCTGCGCGGGGATCAGGGTGATAGAAAGTGTTTTCAAGCGGTGATATTGGGATCACCCCTGTCTGCGCGGGGATCAGTTTTTCAAGACAAAAACGGCCGATGGCGTGGAGGGATCACCCCTGTCTGCGCGGGGATCAGAGTTTGTGATTATCTTTGATAGTGGAGTTGTTGGGATCACCCCTGTCTGCGCGGGGATCAGGACTCATCCAAGAGAGAATAAGCGCTAGACAGGGGATCACCCCTGTCTGCGCGGGGATCAGCGTTATCATTTAGATATGGCATGGTAAGGGGCGGGATCACCCCTGTCTGCGCGGGGATCAGCAAGCAATGTAGCGTGGGCAGACAAGCAGTTGGGGATCACCCCTGTCTGCGCGGGGATCAGGTAATAAACGGGTTTAAGCGAATACCGCCTGAGGGATCACCCCTGTCTGCGCGGGGATCAGTCTCCCCAGCAGTTTTATACTTCATCATATCAGGGATCACCCCTGTCTGCGCGGGGATCAGCACGGGAGGGAAATCCGCAGGTGGGATGTGGGGGGATCACCCCTGTCTGCGCGGGGATCAGTAGCCAGCAATCTCGTTCCAGTCGGGGGGAAAGGGATCACCCCTGTCTGCGCGGGGATCAGTTGTAATGTAGTGGGTATGAGGGATGGGAATTGGGATCACCCCTGTCTGCGCGGGGATCAGTCTATGAGTCCGCGGAATATGGAAAGATTCGTGGGATCACCCCTGTCTGCGCGGGGATCAGCAACAGCATCCGAGATGGGCGACCAATCGGAGGGGATCACCCCTGTCTGCGCGGGGATCAGTACTCCAACGCTTTCCCAGAACTTGCCCCAAAGGGATCACCCCTGTCTGCGCGGGGATCAGTGATCACCTCTTATAGCGACTTTTCGTCAGTTGGGATCACCCCTGTCTGCGCGGGGATCAGGTTTTTGCAAAGGTGTGCAAGGCTTTTAGCTGGGGATCACCCCTGTCTGCGCGGGGATCAGTCGCAGTTATCGGTGGGGGATGCCCCTATGCTGGGATCACCCCTGTCTGCGCGGGGATCAGAGAGTGGTGAGGTTCCTGTGAGGTACGTACAAGGGATCACCCCTGTCTGCGCGGGGATCAGCTTCAAATACTGCAAAATTGTCATCGCCCGCGGGGATCACCCCTGTCTGCGCGGGGATCAGTTCGCCCCTACTGCCCTGTGGATCAGAGGAGAGGGATCACCCCTGTCTGCGCGGGGATCAGATCTTGAGGATTGGCAGGGACAAGACAGAGGGGGGATCACCCCTGTCTGCGCGGGGATCAGAATCCGCTTAGAAAAGTTTCCCCCGTTGAACCAGGATCACCCCTGTCTGCGCGGGGATCAGGAAGCCGCAGGACAGGCATTAACGCAGACCGAGGGATCACCCCTGTCTGCGCGGGGATCAGCCCCCGTTCCTGCTCCTCCAGCTTCCCGCCCTGTGGATCACCCCTGTCTGCGCGGGGATCAGGTCAAAACACGCCCTTTACTCAGCCTCTGCTGGGGATCACCCCTGTCTGCGCGGGGATCAGCGTCTATTTTGAGAGTTTGAAGCCCTTGTTCCGGGATCACCCCTGTCTGCGCGGGGATCAGTGCCATATACGATGCCTCAGAGATACCGATAAGGGATCACCCCTGTCTGCGCGGGGATCAGTCGTTACTAATATTTTTTCAACAGTATTTTCAGGGATCACCCCTGTCTGCGCGGGGATCAGTGCGAACATCAGTGACGAAAACTTTGGGGCAAGGGATCACCCCTGTCTGCGCGGGGATCAGTGGCAAGTTTCACGAGGAGGCGGATACACACCGGGATCACCCCTGTCTGCGCGGGGATCAGAGAAATGTCTTGTTGGCGAATCGCATGTGATTGGGATCACCCCTGTCTGCGCGGGGATCAGGAACGTATGTGTTTAACGAATCGGCCATAAGTGGGATCACCCCTGTCTGCGCGGGGATCAGATGGATGAGGCGCGGATGGTGTCAGAAGCCCTGGGATCACCCCTGTCTGCGCGGGGATCAGCACAAGAAATAGTTTCAGCCGAAATTGACAACGGGATCACCCCTGTCTGCGCGGGGATCAGCTCAAGAGATGATGGCTGGCATTGTCGCGAGCGGGATCACCCCTGTCTGCGCGGGGATCAGTCGAGGTTGACAATGTCGCGGGCAATGACGCTGGGATCACCCCTGTCTGCGCGGGGATCAGGGTAAACAGTCTTCTGTGTAGACTGTTTACCTGGGATCACCCCTGTCTGCGCGGGGATCAGCGTCCACATTCTCCTTCGTTTCCTCAGCGTCAGGGATCACCCCTGTCTGCGCGGGGATCAGCATTCTCCCCGCAGCATAGGCTTGCCAGGTTGGGATCACCCCTGTCTGCGCGGGGATCAGTATTTCTATTGTCATTAATGCGAGTGTTTGTAAGGATCACCCCTGTCTGCGCGGGGATCAGGTCTTGCGGCTCCCTACCGATCTAGATGGGTGGGGATCACCCCTGTCTGCGCGGGGATCAGCCTCCAGAACCTCCTTGAATCGCTTCTGAGTCGGGATCACCCCTGTCTGCGCGGGGATCAGGCAAGCTTAACAAGATATCGTGGAAAGAGGATAGGATCACCCCTGTCTGCGCGGGGATCAGTTTACTCCAGACGCATTCAGGAACCCGGAATCGGGATCACCCCTGTCTGCGCGGGGATCAGTGGTATCCTGTGCAGAATTCTTCGTTAGCCCGGGGATCACCCCTGTCTGCGCGGGGATCAGATCTTGAGGATTGGCAGGGACAAGACAGAGGGGGGATCACCCCTGTCTGCGCGGGGATCAGATCATCAGAGGTGGACTTGGTTGTGGATTTGAGGGATCACCCCTGTCTGCGCGGGGATCAGGGTGCCCCTGGAAGGGTAGGGTATAATTCCCAAGGATCACCCCTGTCTGCGCGGGGATCAGTGGTATAACGTTGCCGGAATCTCCTCATAGCGGGGATCACCCCTGTCTGCGCGGGGATCAGGTCAAGGAAGCCCCTGATTATATCCTCTGTTTGGGATCACCCCTGTCTGCGCGGGGATCAGAGATATATTTACATGTTACACAACAACGAAAAGGGATCACCCCTGTCTGCGCGGGGATCAGGCCATGCTACCCTCTTGGCGTATTGTAATAAGGGGATCACCCCTGTCTGCGCGGGGATCAGCTTGAATTGCGCTGGCGACATGACAGCGGGGAGGGATCACCCCTGTCTGCGCGGGGATCAGCCTTACACTGTCCCTCCTTTAACACGTCTTTAGGGATCACCCCTGTCTGCGCGGGGATCAGAAATAAGCCGGGTTATTTCCGGCTTGTAATAAAGGATCACCCCTGTCTGCGCGGGGATCAGCCGTGATAAAACATATAAAAGATTAGAGCTTCGGGATCACCCCTGTCTGCGCGGGGATCAGGAAAGTTGCCTTTCCTCCATGGTTTTTAAACAAGGATCACCCCTGTCTGCGCGGGGATCAGCACACAAGTGTGGTGGCAATGCGGAGAAATTTAGGATCACCCCTGTCTGCGCGGGGATCAGAGTTCCGCACACTGTTCAAGTTTGGGCTTGAGGGGATCACCCCTGTCTGCGCGGGGATCAGACCCATATGATCCACATACACGCTCTCACGGTAGGATCACCCCTGTCTGCGCGGGGATCAGCTATCGCCGGATCAATGACCGCAGGAGCATCTGGGATCACCCCTGTCTGCGCGGGGATCAGTCTTCCTTTCTTCCTGCATGACTTCGCGACGTGGGATCACCCCTGTCTGCGCGGGGATCAGTTCCTTTCCGCATATGTCGCAGCTGCAAACAACGGATCACCCCTGTCTGCGCGGGGATCAGCACAAATTAAAGACGAAGACGGGAAAAGAGTTGGGATCACCCCTGTCTGCGCGGGGATCAGCGGAGAGGAGTGAGGCACTTTGTTCCCCAAAAGGGATCACCCCTGTCTGCGCGGGGATCAGATTGTCGTTATATCCTTCCCAGCTGATAGCTAGGGATCACCCCTGTCTGCGCGGGGATCAGATTTCATCGAATAATTTGTCGAACTGTTGACAAGGATCACCCCTGTCTGCGCGGGGATCAGCCGCTGATATTGCTTGGCCAACCTCAATCGCAGGGATCACCCCTGTCTGCGCGGGGATCAGGAAAAACAATGTGGCATCGTATATCGAATGGAAGGATCACCCCTGTCTGCGCGGGGATCAGGCTGTTATGACAATCTCTTCGGCATGAGCATAGGGATCACCCCTGTCTGCGCGGGGATCAGGCCACAGGCATTGACAATAAATATCGCACCTGGGGATCACCCCTGTCTGCGCGGGGATCAGCCAAGCTTGGCAATAATACACAAGCTTCTGCAGGGATCACCCCTGTCTGCGCGGGGATCAGGCAGTTCCAGTAGCTGTTACTCCCATGGCCGTGGGATCACCCCTGTCTGCGCGGGGATCAGATTGGCAATAAATTGGGAAAATGTCTGACAATGGGATCACCCCTGTCTGCGCGGGGATCAGACACTCATTCTGGGTGTAAAATCCTGCCCCTCAGGATCACCCCTGTCTGCGCGGGGATCAGGTCGGTCATTGATGATCTCAATTGTCGTACGGGGGATCACCCCTGTCTGCGCGGGGATCAGCAACAAAAAGGCAGTTGGCCCGTAACATAAACGGGATCACCCCTGTCTGCGCGGGGATCAGTCATTTAGCGTCAGCCCACGGGCTGGAAACCTAGGATCACCCCTGTCTGCGCGGGGATCAGGTTAATGGGCAGGCCGCCGCCGTGCAAGCCTCGGGATCACCCCTGTCTGCGCGGGGATCAGTCGCTTCGTCGATCATCCTGATATAGTTATCAAGGATCACCCCTGTCTGCGCGGGGATCAGGCCCAGCCCACGATATAACGGCTGTGCCAGTCCGGATCACCCCTGTCTGCGCGGGGATCAGGCCGCAGGGATCGCGGTTGGATTTGGGGAAGGGGGATCACCCCTGTCTGCGCGGGGATCAGGAGTGGCTAATATCAATGAGGAAATTGGAGCTGGGATCACCCCTGTCTGCGCGGGGATCAGCTGGAAATGCTTAAGGAAATAATTGACGGGTTAGGATCACCCCTGTCTGCGCGGGGATCAGCTAGGTTTCGTGAGGTTCTCGGCCCCTATCTCAGGATCACCCCTGTCTGCGCGGGGATCAGGGACAAGAGATCAGTATTGGTCAGCTAGAAGAGGGATCACCCCTGTCTGCGCGGGGATCAGGCTCCTGATTGCTCCCTCTGCCACGCACATGCGGGATCACCCCTGTCTGCGCGGGGATCAGATCTTGGCGATTTCCTCAAGAACTCGGTCTGCGGGATCACCCCTGTCTGCGCGGGGATCAGCACACAGATGAGTACCGCGAGCAATGTGATGAGGGATCACCCCTGTCTGCGCGGGGATCAGTTTCGCAAGCTTATAACTAAGCGGGGAATAATGGGATCACCCCTGTCTGCGCGGGGATCAGTTATCCTCCTCGTTGTCTAATGTCCGCATTCCGGGATCACCCCTGTCTGCGCGGGGATCAGACTAATAAATCCCTATTAAATCCTCAACTTTTGCTGTTCAACACCATGAATTTCATTCACTTTTCATCGGTATTACCCACAAGAATAGCACACAACTTATCATATAACAACATTGTTGCGCTGCAATCCCCCACACCTCTATGGACGTCAGTTTGCTCCATATCAAAGTATTTCATAAGTGTACCCAATTTATAGTCCCGTGGATCATCCAGAAGTTTTCGCGCCATTCTTAGTGTATCAATGCACAAATTGTGTGGTGCAGAAAGAGCACACCTTTCATAAGCTTTACGCAGAAAGCTCATATCAAAGGCAATGTTATGTGAGACAAATGGCAACTCTCCGGCAAATTCCCGAAATTCGCGAATGACAGCCTCCAATTCGCGTCCTTCTTTTATTAATATCTCGTTTGTGATACCGGTAAGTTTCTCAATATTCTGCGGAATTGTGGCGCTGATGCGTAAGAGAGCCTGAAATACTCCAGCCTCGTTGCCTTCTATGACCTTTATAGCGCCTATTTCCATGATTTCATCTGTGTCTGGTTGAAGCCCGGTGGTCTCAACATCAAGCACAAGATAAGTGTTTGGAAGCGAAGGTGTCTGTTTTTTGTTAGCAAAGCGTTTGGCTGTCTGACGTTTTGCCGCTTTGGAAAACCCTGGTTTGAGTTTGTCTGTATTGGCTTGTACCCTGTCGGGATGGGGACGCAGCATAAGCTTAAGACCATCAAAATCTATAGGTTGCCATGTGGCGCCCCATACACGAAAGTCAAATCCCTGTTCGTTTTTTGCTGGGTAAACCATAACAGCCCGTCCTTTGCCGGCGGTTTCGATGACGCGTTTCCAGATCATATCGCGTACCCGCGCGGACTGTTTACCGACATAGATGTTTGTATCTACCTGGAACAACCAGCGGGTTAAGTCGCCCCGCAAAGCATTGGGGCAGTCGGTCAAAACAAGGACAATCATGATGGTTCCTCATCGGTCTCTATTGTTATCTCTGGAAGCAGTTGCCCATAGCCCTGTTTAGCTTCCTCATCAGACTCACCCAGATCGCTCAGATTATCCTGTTCATTGACTTCGTTATGTTTTTCCGATTTATCCGGGAAAGAGGTATAGGAAATACCGCTTTTGAGATTTCCCAGTTTATTGTCCCATAATTTTACAATATCAACGGCAAAATTTTCCGGATCAGCTTCGTCTGTACCCAACAGCAAGCGGCGAATGTCCTTTGTACACCGCTCAAGGATATGCCCATCGGAAATAAGGTCACGAACAGCACGGCGGGTATCTGCTCCAATATCTTCGTGAATCTGGGAAGCCATTTCAAAAGCGACAGGTATTGTTATGTCTGCCTTGTAAAGATCCGCGATATCATAAACAAAAGAGCGCTCATGCGCATTATGGATAAATCCTAAACCGGGCGAGAGTCCCATAGCAACAATAACACTGTGGCAAACACCATAGAGACAGGCATTGCCGGCTGACAAAGCCTTGTTTACTTCTGTTCCTGTCTCGTAGTTATTTGGGTCATACTCTCTGCCGGACCAGGGGACTCCCCATCGTTTTGAATAACGACGGTAGGTTTTAAGCACACGAGAACCTTCCCGTCCCCGCAGCTGCTGCATAGTCAGATTGGAAACATCATCTTCCGGAAACCTCATGCTGTACATATGGCGGGCTACAGCCAGGCGACTGCGTGTGTTTGAAACCAATTCTGCTTGACGTATTAGCAATGTGGACGAATGTGTTAACGGTCTGCCATGAGCGTAATAGCGGACACCATGTTCACCAACCCAGATTAGTGATGTTCCACTATCCCCGATCAGTTCAATTGCCCGGTGCGAGATGTCCGTGCCCGGTCCCAGGAGAAGGACGCTGATTTCGGCAGCTGGAACATGTACTGTTCCACGGGAGTCTGTTATGGTAACCGCCCCGTCCTGCCGGTTTATTTTGCATCGTTCAACATACAAATAGGACAATCTATTTCTCATTACTGGCAAGGCATAGAGTTCAGGTTTTTTCATCCCGGGTATATTGCTCAAACCTGTACCCTCGCAATGGTGAGAAGGCCGCAGCCGTAAGCTTTGCCTCGCCCGATTCCATTGGCGAGGGCAACACGAAAAGCCTCAGCGTCTGTAATGCTGAGAAGGCCGTCAAAAGTGATAGCGCGTATGCGCACTTTGTTAAAGACTTTCCATTCGTCACCAATAACATCACAGCCTTTTACAATGAATCCCCTTTTTCTCCCCTGTCTGTCCAGCCACTCAAGCTGTTCAGGCAGAAAACGCAGGGCGAAAATTTTGCCTCGCTTATCGTCAGGTTTTTGTTTCTTGTGCTCAACCGGGTTGGCACATAGACGGAAATTCCATGTCTGATCGTTTTCTATGCGCCCAAGGAATGGCCTGTAGTCAAGGGTTTTGTTTCTGTCGTTTTCAACGCCAAACCTGTTGGCGCCTATTTCATCAACAATACGCCGCTGATCCGGGCAGCTTGTACTGACGATAATAAGCGCCCTGTCATCCCCTAGTTTGTCTATGCGCCAAAGGCTTTCATTTGTCTTATCATTGCGTTGTCCGGGAAATGCAGCCGCGACGATTCCGTGTATGATATTGGGCGGCGGAACCCGTTTTAGCATTATGCGTGTCATATACATGGGTTATTCCTCCAATCCAGCCAAAGCATCGTGATCTTTAATAGAAGGTTCGGGAATGGGAACATCCGATTCACACACACAGCGAAAATCATATTTTCTGTGTTCAGGGTTAAAGCTACGTGGCAAATCACGCCAAAAGTGAGAATTCTTTTGAGTTAGTGTGTCAGCATCCATAACGAGGTGAGGTTTGATCTTTGTGCCAGAACGGGTTTGGCGGGGGTGAGCAACCAAAGGCTGTCTACTCAGAGCCTCTCGTAAGTCATATGATACAACGCCCAAAGAAACACGTCCCTCCGGCGGGCAGCTGCGGCGCCCCAGGAAGAGCGGAAACATTGGCGCCCGTATGGCAGCCTCTATCTCGTTTAGAAAGTCTTCATTGCCTTCAAGACCGGCAAGAAATGCTGCGTCAGAGAGATAGTGGCGTATAGTCAGATAGGAGCTGCTTTTTTTGCCCCGGTTGATTTTACTTCTGTCAATAGGATCCCAGAATAGTTCCTCGTGAGCCATATGAAAGTCTTTGAGCAGAGTGCCTGGCCTGTCAATTCGTACACCATAATTCAACCTGGTAAGTTTGCCGATCTTTTCTTCTTCATCCCTCTTATATCCAAGCGCAGCGGCACATAAACCAACGATGCCGGATTTTGAAGGAGCACGACTGGTGTTTCGCCAGTCAAATTTTGAATTTACCCCCCAAGACTGCATGGGAGCAGCAAGTCGTAACAACAGCGTACTCATGCCAGATCATCCCCTATTTCTTTCTTTAGGCGGGAAAGCAATTCGCCAAGTGTGCCCAATATTATGACACCGTCAATATCTCCCATAAAGTCATTTAGCGCAAGCGAACATTTTGGTTGGGCAATCCAGGTTTTTGCATTATTAGCGCTCCTGACAAGCGCCTTGGCACTGGGTTCAATGTATCCTCGTTGATTCGCTTCAATTGGCCGCTCAAACGCCCCAACTAGATTTAGAGGCTGATCTTCACGGATTGCGATATACAAGGTGGATGGCAATGTTCGGTTGGCAAAGGTGTTGATCTTACCGGTAGGCATGGAGCGAGCAAAAGCATCAACGAAGACACTGACGGCGTTTGCTGCTGCCTCCACGTTTCCGAGCTGGTTGTGCAAATCATGGACGGCTATTGTCGCGAAGCGGTAAAGAGTGGAAGAATTGTATTCGACAGTACCAATCATTGCCGCGCCTGCATCGGTTCTTTCTGCATCAGGAAAGTCGTCCACAGCAGTGAAATAATCGTATTCGTTTAAAACTTTGTGTGTAGAAATCGCATGAGCCACTTGGCATGAGGCATCAATGTTCAGGTTTGCATCATCAGCCACCATGCGGCCAAAAAGGGCGAGATCAATGCCTGGTGCTGAGTTGAGTGCATTTTGCGCGGCCTTCTTATCTGGTTCGGGGTTCTCCATGGCAAGCTTGGCTAATGCTTTGGCTTGAGTGTGAGATATAAAGAACAGTGGAGCATCTTTGCCTCCTGCATAGGTCTTGTCCTGCAAGCCTGTTGCCTTAAGGATCTTTTTAGCCAACTCATCCATATCCTCAGGATATCCCAACTCTTTCAATTCGTCTGCAACCATGGTCTGAATGCGCTTCGTGCGAACGCTTATATTTTCTTTGACGATTGTATCACAGAACATATCCCTCACGACTTTCTTCCATGCTTGAGAGCTGACACGAGCACGGGTCGCCCCGCCGTACATGGCAGTTTTAGGGCTCCCGGTATCATCTCGATTAATACAGCTGGGCGGCACCGTCTGTAAAATATGAATATCAGCATACAGTCTCTTGGTCATTGTTTTCTTCGTCCTTTCCAGTATAGTAATAATCTTGTCCCCATTTGAGTCTTACACCGTCCCGTGATTCTGGTGATTGGAATCTAAACAGATCTACAGCAAGCTGCGGATAATCCAAGGGAATACTTTCCCCTTTCAGAAGCTGTATAAGCCCACGTAAATGATGCGCCACTTCTTCGGGAGCATCCGAAGTCACTACAATATCAAAGCGGCGTTTAATTGTTGCTTTGATGGAGTCCTCGGAAGATTTGCCATGCTTAATGATCAGTTTTACTGTCAACTTTCGCGTAGCGCATCCCAGTCCTTCATCAGATCGGTTCATATATTCGTCATAGTTTCGCGGGGTTTTATTCTGTTGATGCAGGGCAAACAAGGTCAGCGCTATATGCGTGGCCCACTCTTCACGGCTTGGGTCATCTGTTTTAGTCAAAAATGATTCTGGAAGATCGTCAAGAGTTAAATCCCATATGTCAGGAAAACGGCCAGGGTTTTTTCCGACGCCACGCCGTAATTTGGCAAGGGTTGCACGAACGCAAGAATCATTATGGCGATCCGATTGGTCTTTGATCATGTCAATTTTTCTTTTGACGAAGCTATACAGTTTTTTTGCTTTTTCCTGGTTTGTCATGTGTCTCACCTCCTTTCTTTTTCCGTAAGGTTTCGCGGTTTGTTGTGTTATAGAGGAAGCGATTATAGACTCCCGGTAAAGTTTCGCCGTCTCTTCCGATGAGAGCTTGGGGTGATGGGTTCCTGACAATTTCCCAGGCCATATCCCGTACAATGGTACGTGATTCTTTCCACCATTCCTCACATTTCTTGTCAATCTTCTCACCAACGATTGTGTTGGGGTTAATTTCCTCAAGCCACCGGCGGAAAGGCTGGTCAAGCCTGTAATAGGCCCGAGATTTGGCTTCTTCACATATAGCACGGGCATCATCGGCCTTTGGCCCATTCTTTTTCCCGGAAACCTGAGAGAACTTTTGTGCCAATGTTCCGAACTCCCTGACAAGGCTATCTGTTACGTTGAGTTCGTCAATAATGTGGGTAATCCACTTTTTGTGAAGATCAGAAAGCAGCCCGGCATTGAAAGAAAGAGAATCATGGATAAGATCTTCCACGAAAAAATCCTTGTCCCCGTATTTCATCCCGGCTATTTGGAATCGAATCAAGCCGCGTTCCAGAATGCCTTCGCCCTGAAGTCTCTTAAGCCATGCCATGATTCCTGGGATTTTTTTCCGTTCTCCTTGTTCGATGAGAGGTGAGAAATCACGCCACATCTGTAATGATGGATTATGTCTTTTGGGAACATATTCTGGCGCGACGGTGTCATTTTTGGTATTGTTACGCCATATTGTCATCTGTTCTATCCAGGCGTTCTCTTTCGGAAAGAAGTCGCCTCCTTGCAGAAGATAGCCTGTAACCGCATTACCTTCACGTTTTAGAAGGAGTCTTCTGGACTGCAGCGTTAGCAAAGCGGCTTGACTGTTGGGAACGGAGATATTTCTTCGCTCTTGCGAACATAGCGATTTTTCCCATATTGCCTTCTCGTCGCCCCAGAGCTCACTTTTGTTGTTGTCCGGCAGCAATACAAGATTCAACATTAAGGTTCGAAACAGGTTGTCTCCAATCGCGACAATAAGCCCAAGTTTTCCAAGCCACCCGGCCCCGGGGCTTGGCAGACCTTTCTGAGTCGGTTTGGCGGCTGTATCATCAAATCCATTGACATGGATAAGCCAACGGGTTGCTTCTCCAAACGAGAGGGTATTCTTACATGCAGCAGACCTCTGAGGAAAGAGCCTGATCTTGTTTGAGCTTTCTGCAAGTTCCCCGTTAAGCTTTGCTGAAGTATATCTGGTACCTTTGTCCATTCCATTAACCTGATAAAACGGTGTCTCGGGATGAAACAGCCAGAATCTGTCTTCATATTTCCTGAGATAAGCTTCAATACGCTTGTAAGGGAAATTGCCTTCAAGCCAAAGAGCCTGCCAGAGCTCCAGCAATCCTTCAACCTGTTTTTCCTCGTCATTGGGAAGAGGGTTGCCATTAATATCGGCGCCTCCAAGCGCCTGATGCAAGATGGCCAGAAGAAAACGTAGGATCGCTATGTCCTGTGTTGGTAGTTCACCCGCAAGTGACATATACTCAGGGGCATTTCGGAACAATTCAAGTACAGAGACTTCTTTTTGCGAACCATCTTTCTTGCGCACGACTATCCAAGGTTTGTCCAGCAAGTTGAATTCCGGGAATCTGTTGTTTTCCATATGCATTCACATCCGTTCCTTTTCGATTTTAGAACTGACCTTGATGGTTTCTGTTGGTCATCATTCAATTGAGTCCCCTCCCTTTCTAAAGATCATTTGATAATGTAAGAGGTCCCCCGCACTGAGCGGGGATAAACCTTGGGGGATAGATGGTGCAAAAACAACCATTGGGTCAACTCTGAAGATCAGAGAACAAGCACACCATTCGATACCCCAACGACCTCTTGCAAAAACAACCATGTTCATAATATATGATCTGGAAGCATCTGTCAAGGTTCATTTTCCTCCAATTTATGGTAACTCTCATCTATATAGAGGCCGTCTTTATCCATATACCTTATAACGTGACCACACAAGGTTGCACGATTATCCCCATCAAGAATCAAAAACAGCTCACCAGAAATCCAATATGACTTTTGCCAAAAAGGAACCTCTCTTTTGGTAACATTTTCTAATTCATCAATTGTTCTCTTATGGCTGAGCATTCGTGGCAGCGATACCCTTTGACAGGCTAAAAGTCTGGCCGTCTCATTATCTAATTCCATTTTGGGCAATTTGGTTCCACCTTCATCTAGTAAGAAAAACTCGCCAGATATCTTCTTTATAACCAGAACCTCAACCGAATCATATGAATCCCTCACAGTTGCCTCCCCCCGCACATCGTCAACATCTGTACGGAGCCAATTTTCTATGGTGTCATTAGCATTCGTCATAGGTCTGTCTATCCTGAAAGCCTTTGCGTTGGTTTTTTTATCATTTATCTCTTTGTCCCAAACATCTTTTTCCGGAGTCTGATCAGCATTCTTATCATAGGCGGCATTAACAAGATACGATATATCCTTTGGCAGTGATAAAGACCAATTGTAATTATCCAACAAGTTTTTTGTTCTCATAAGCAAATATTTAGAGTAAACACTGTCAATGCCTTTCCCAAAGGAATCACCATCAATCCCTGTTACCAAGCAAATAGGCACAGACAGTTGTTTCGGCCTGTTGTTCTCGTGCCGGTGCAGGCGTCCAATGCGCTGGAGCATAAGATCCATCGGCGCAATATCTGTTACCATGACATCAAAATCAATATCTAAAGACTGTTCCAAAACCTGGGTTCCAACAACAATGAATTTCTCTGGCCCTTTCGGTCTTTGGCCTTTCTTTCCCAGAGTATTTCGTAAATTTTCCTCTTTGGTCATTCTGACTGGAGTTAAGAAGCGTGAGTGGATGAGTTCCACGGTATCTGTATCCGCCTTGAATCGTTTTCTCAGTGACCACGCTGTTTCCTGTGCTCGTTGCACAGTATTCATAATAATACCTGCACAGCCGCCATCAATTAGTAAGTCCTCAAGTCTGTCCACAATTTTTTCTTCGTCCAAAACTTCCATAGTAACAGGAGGATTTGTGTTTGCCTGTGAATCAGAATCCTCTTTTCTGTCGGGCTCCACAGCACAGGATTTAACATTGTCATGGTCAGTGTATGTGATGAGCGGATAGTCGAGGCATTGCGTCCAGTCACCTGTTATGTTTTCATTTCCAAGATACGCGCCTATCACTTCCTGTCGTCTGTCTCCGGGCAGTGTGGCAGATAAAACAATGACAGGTACTCCATAGGTGCCAAGCCATCTGAGCGCCATTTTTAAATATTGATTCATATATGCGTCGTAGGCATGGCATTCATCAATGATGACGACTTTTCCCGCAAAGCCTAAATGCCTTAACATAACATGTTTTTGCTTCAAGGCCATAAGGAGAAGTTGATCGATGGTTCCCACAACAAAGTCCGCCAGCATGGATTTTTTGCGTCCGATGAACCAATGGTGGACAAAAGCTGTACTCTCTTCATTGTCATAAGATTTTTTATTAGAGCCGTCATTATCCTCATCACTCTCCTCATAGATAGTGGTATCTCCTTCAAAAAGCTTACGAAATTTTTTATTAAACTGTGCCTTGCCGTGAGCAAGATTAACACTGCGTTTCTCGCCTTCATCAAAATCAAGTTTATTCACCCATGCCATCAGACGGGGGAAAATACCGTCGCTTGTTGCTTGAGTGGGCAAGGCAAAAAACACCCCACCGCAGTTTGCAGTGTTGCCAAAAACCTCAGCAACAACAAGAGCAGCTTCTGTTTTTCCTGAACCCATAGGCGCTTCGACAACCATAATACCAGGTTTGTTCAAACTTCTCGCTATTTGAACAGCCGCTTTTTGCATATTGTTGGGTTTATCATTAGGTTTAAAATCAAAGCGTACAGAATATAATCCGTCGTCATTACGCATTATATGTGGAGACCAAGTCTCAGGGAGATCAATTTTATTCCATCCTTCTTGTACTCGTTTAGAATAATTTGTTTTTTGTGTGTGTTCTAAAGAAAAAAGTAAAAATTTATCTTTATCGCTTGCGATCCAATCTGCCATGATAAGCAAACCGGTTAGCAAAACTTGTCCTGGCATAGACGGACAAGGAACGTCACGGAGGATTTTATAGTTTCCCCATGACAAAGCAAAATGTATTAGCTCTGACTGAGCATCCATCCATATCTTAGACTCCTTGGGATCCTCAAAACCATGGCCGAAATTTACATCATAATCCAATGCATAATCAATATCTCCCTCATTTGGCGATTTGCCATGATGCGAGCCGAGAATAACAGCAGCGTTTTTACATAAATTCGTGTCGGATAATCCCAAATCTATTGCTTTTTCCAACAACATCTGTGAAATCAAAGCATGTGGGGTTTTATAATGGAAACGATATTTATCGCGATTTTCTTTAACTCTAAAACCGTTCATCTCTAACCTGTTGTATATTTCCAGATCCAAACTTGTGACCGGAATGGAACGTGTTGCCTGAAAAACCGGTGTAGCCTTACCTATGTCGTGAGCTGCTGCGAGGAATATAAAAAATCTCTCAGCCTCTTCTTCATCCCCTTCGATAGACTTTATAATTATTTGTTTTACATTTTCTGGAAGCCATTCACGCCACAACTTTCTTGCCACCTCAGCGGTATCAGTCAGATGTGCTTTGAGGGGAAGCCAATAAAGACCTTCTGTATCTTTCGCTTTCTTTGCCCAAAGTGCGGATGTACTCATAATTTCTTTCCTTCTTGTTTGTTGTTTGACATAACATCCTCTATAGTAAAACTCTTTCTTATTTTGCGATTTTATATACCGTATCAGGTTCTGTCAAAACACAAAATATGATTCCTATAGTCATTTCCGGATGACGGACCTTTATATGATTGCGATAGTTTGTCATATACAAGACAACTTTATCATACCGTCGAGCTTTGATCTTGGCAAGTGTACCCCCTGCGATTGTAAGATACTTGTTCCTCAAAGAAAGTTATTCTATTTTTTTCATATACCTACCCAACACCCCCCGCATCTTCATTCTAGCAAAATTAGTGTCCAATAGTACGGACTATGAATATTCTGCTTGATGTTTTTCTCTGCTATAATCCCCCATTATACTTACTGCTAAGTTCCTTAATCAGGCTGTTCATGGCTTCACGCAAGCTGTCTGGTGCCATGATCTCGGCCTTGTTACCAAACTGGGCGATCCAGCCCAGAAAAACCAAGCTTTCAGAAATCTCCACATTGATTTCAAAACAATCGCCACTCTTATGTAACCCTATGTCAGTGCCAAAGCGGTCAAGTACCGTATTAATCAGGCTATTGTCAAAGCGCAGTTTGGCTTTAATGACTTCACCGCTATACATACCAAAAACCTGTTTGATGTGTTCAGAGATATTAAAGCGTTTATGATCAATTTTTTCAGCCTTTTCTTCGCATACAGAAACAGTGTTCATGCGGTCGACCCTGTAGTGGGTGAAGCTGTCATACTTGGCATTGTAACAAAGCAGATAATATTTATCGTCGTTCCAGCATAGTGCCAGTGGGGTGTGCTTATACAGCTCCCCGTCCCGCCGGTAAGCCCGTGTTTTCCTCAGGTCGTAATCAAAATATTTGAAGCTGATCTTGAGCCCGTCATTAATGGCTGTGTGGATTGCATCAATGTTATAGTAGACACTTTCATTCATGGCTTTAGGTCGTTCTGTCACAAACACCTGACGTCTGAGCTGCCTGGCTTGATGAGTGCTGGTCAGAGACGAGAGTTTTTTGATGAGCTCATGGCTTTTTTTATATGTAATGAAACGTGAGCTTTGTACGGCATCTACCAACAGCTTGAGTTCAGGCAACTCAAATTGGCGAGATGCTACATAATAATTGAACGTCTTTGAGCGACGCATCTCAATATCCAAGCCGTATTGGCGCAACAATTCCAAGTCGGAATAAATCGATTTGCGTTCGGCTTGGATGCCGTATTCAAGAAGAGCACTCAAGATCTCCTGAAGCGTAAGAGCATGATCTTCATCCGTTCGTTCCAGAAAAATTTTCATGAGGTAAAGAAGTTTCATCTTTTGATGAGGAGAGCTGGGCATGTCATCACCTCAAACTAATGCTGGCGGAAATAGCGCATTTCCTTTTGTAAAACAATCCAATCAAAGCAGAAGGCCTGTCCATTAAGTTTTTTTCAGCATAAACACAGCACTGGTAACATTGTTTTCAAGATCATCACATTCATTCCATTGGCTGCGGACATAATCCTCAAACATCTCTCTTTTTTCAGGGTATTGCCTGATCAGCTCATGGGCTCTGACTTCAATAACTGCCATTTCGGAGCTGTAATCAGGCGTTTCCTCATTAGGGATTATTTTGATAAGGGTTACCTCTAATTCCTCAAACAAGGCTAACCATTCATTCTTGGTAACATGCTCATAATTTTTATATTTAACGTTTTCCTGTTTTTGGATATCTGAAAGATACGTATCATCCATTAAAATGTATCCGCCTGGCTTAAGGGTGGCCTTGAGTTTCCTAAGGGTCTCTTTCGCTCCATCCAACACATCCTTGCCGACTGCCCCTAAAATGACACAGTCATAGTCTTTTTCCTGAATAACTGCTTCATTTATATCCCCAACAACAAAATGGCATAACTCCCGGACATGAGCTTCTTGTGCCTTTTTTACCGCATATTCTATAAATTCAGGCATGATATCAATACCTTTTACTCTTACATGCAGCCTCTGGGCAATTTCCACTGACACCGCACCTTTGCCACATGCCAGATCCAGTATTTTTGTGTCTTGTGACAGGTCAATATGTTTTCCTATCAGTCTTGCCATTTGAACCGGATCGCTTCCCAGTTCCCATAAATCCTGAAGTAAATAAGGCAAAAACGGCAATATTTCTGTTCCTGCAAAAGTTAACGACCCGGCCAGCTTCTCTGCAGTTTCTTGATTCATACCGTTACCTCCAAGTTTCTTTTTGCCGTTTTGGCTTTCACAGGCAATCATATCATAAAGTGATGGCAGAGAGCTACTCTGAAACTCTGAAATCTTTGAAGTTTTTGAAGTTTTTGAAGTATCAAAAGAAAAACATATCCTGGTAAAAAAATCCTGGTAAAAAAAGTCTGCGGATTCGCGCGGATCCGCGAACCGCGAACAACCCAATCCGCGAAAATCCGCGAAACCCGCGAAAAAGACTGTCGAAAAAGGCTTGACATTCTATGGAGATAGACATAAACTAACGCCATATCCTTTAATTCATTAGAAAGTGTAGACATATGTTTTGGAGTGCCGCAGCATCTATTGGACACAGCGGGACAGATCGAGCGATTGTTGTTGGAAGAAAATTAGAAGGGTTTTAAGTCGATTTTGGCCAATAAATTATCAAATGAAAAGGAGCACTATTATGTACAAGACATTGATTTCAGGTAATGGAAAAGGAAATTCGGCTATTTTCTTTTGGTGGCTTTTAGAAGGAGGCCTCGCTGTTATATGTGTTCTATTATTCTGCTTTGTTTACCCATCTTTCTATCGTGATATGGAGCTTCCAGCAATGGCTGATTTTTTCTTTTATTTTGGAATAGTTCTTGTCATATTGTGTATAATTTCTCCTCTATTAATGCACAGGTGTATTGCAAAAACTGAAATATACGTTCATGAAAATGGCATTGAGGGCAAGCGCGTTGGAAAATACTTTATTTGGGGTGATTTACGAGTCAAGGATTTTGATCTTGCATACAACCAAATAACCTTTGTAAAGGGAACCAAAAACAAAGTCGTTATACACGTTGGGAAACTGCAGCATATATGTTATGTTGCCAATCCCGCTGAAATACAGCAGGTTATTTTTAGCCAAGCACAACAAGCCTTGGGTCGCTAGCCTTGTATTGTAAGCATGGGCACTTTTTTTGAGCAATGTTTCTGTGGATTCTTCGGTTGCAATCAGTTTTTCTCTTTTGTCAGTCGATTCCGCAAGCTTTCCACTTTCTCACAGGTCAAGCCAGTATATTTAATAATTTTATCAAAAGGTTCCCCGTCCGCTAACATAATTTGGGCAGTGTCCAACGCGTTCTCTATACGACCCTCTGCACGACCCTCTGCATGGCCCTCTGCATGGCCCTCTGCATGGCCCTCAATACGGCCCGCCTCTCGAGATGTATTCATATTGGATTCAAAGTCTGCCTGCCACATACGACGGCTGCGATTGATAGCGCGTTCACGTTCATCCTGACTGACATTGATCAATGTTTCCATCGCCATTTTAATCTCTCCTTTCGCCATGGCTATTTCACCCACTATTCTTTGATGTTCTTCCTTGTCCACATATTGAAGGAATACGCTCCACATCTCAAGTCCGGTCATTTCCGCCACTGGCTTTTTCAGAATGTTCTCCAACTTTGTCAGTTCCACAAAAACAATGGTTACAGCATCACTGAGAGGGTCACCGTCTTCATTCCGCAACGTAAATTCATTAACAAAGTTTTCGCGTCCCGGAAACACTGTATAGGAGCAGAATGTTACTTGATATGTCCTCGCCAGCTTATTGAAATGCCTACCCTTTATACTCTGAGTCGAGAATAGATCACACAAAAAATATAGTGATCTGTTTTTTAGGTTTTCATGGTTACCGCCTGGAAGCTCCGCCATACGCGATGCCTGCATTTCAAGGTTGACCTGCCGTCCGTCATGGGTAACACAGTTTACATCAAACCGTTGCTGCTTATCATTTATGTCGTCGGTTGGAAGCTCATTGTTTCGAACCCCGACGTCATGGACAGGCTCCCTTATAATTCCGGCAATGATATCCGCCAGGCTTGAGCGCAGCTCCGGACTGGTCATAAGGAGCTTGAAGAGTCGGTCATCTGTTGGTGACAGTATGCTTTTCCTTTTGTGCTGTTGTTGATCCAAGTCTATTTTCTCCCCTCTCTCAAATTCATTATACTATAAAAATTGATCTTTTTATAGTGTCCGCGGGATTCAGAACTGCACATTGACCTGAGGGGATTGCAATTTCCGATTATCAACTACCAACTTCTTTATATCTTTTATCTTTTATCTATCCGTATCAATCATGCCGTTTCTCATCGTCATAACCCGATCCGCCAAGCTGCATAAAACCGGGTCATCCTGTTTATGTGTCGCAACAAAAACTATCACCTGAGAGGTTAATTCATTGATCAGATTCAAGATTCCATGCCCAGCCTCTTCGTCCAAAGACCCTGTTGGCTCGTCACAAAACAGAACCCTTGGCCTTTTAATGAGGGCGCGGGCCACAGCCACTCTCTGTTGTTCATCATGGGAGAGCTGATCAGGATATTTGTCTTCTTTCCCCACAAGATCCACTTTTTCAATCATCTCGTGTATGTACTCTTTGCTGGCTTTCACCAGGTTCGCCGCCATTTCAATATTCTCATAAACAGTCAGCATCGGAGCCAGATAAAACTGACGGAAGATGACGCCAATATTTTCCTGGCGAAATTTGGTGAAGCTCTGGCCCCTAAGAGTAGAAATATTCATATTATCATATTCCACAACACCTGTTGTCGGCGTATGCAATCCGCTCAACATACCAATAAGAGTCGTTTTCCCAGCTCCCGGATGCCCAAAAACACCAATAAACTCTCCGTCCTGAATTTCCAGGTTAATATCTTTGATCGCATATATTTTGTTCTTTGTTGAGTCCTCAAAAACTTTCGAGAGCCCTCTTGCTGAAATCATAATACCTCCTCTTGTAGTGGATTGTGTATTTTTTAAGATATCTTTTAATATACCTATTGTATTTGCATGGCCAAAGTCCCAACATGTTTTTCTTGATGAAAATCATATTTCCTTGATAAAAATATATATTAATAAAGATTTATCAGAGAAGAACAATAAATTTATCCATATGATACCACTGAAAAAGCCTTATGTCAATTCTTGTATTTTTCAGGGAAGATGCAAAGAAAACATAGGGAATTAGACATTTATGATGGTTCTCATCATAAATCATGAGTGTAACGAGTGTGTATATTCGTTTTATTTCATATATATAATTTTGAATTTGTATTTTAAAATATAAATTATATGATAACTATAAGCGATAATTAATATGCACTATGATCATCTTATTGTGGAATGTGCGAACACTAAGACCAAAGACCTATTTTATCCCATTGGCGAAATATGGAACATCCGCATAACCTCTTTCTCAGATTCCAGAACCCGCTCGGCGATAAAATCGCAGAACGGATCGGTGACCCCCTCTTGTTGGTATCCACGAATAGCGGCCATATATTCCTGGCGGAGGATAGGAGGAACCACCGCAAGCAGATACCCGTCTTGAATGAGCGCGGTGTTCAGGAGGAGCCGTGCCACGCGTCCGTTTCCGTCGATGAAGGGATGAACCGTAACGAATTTCAAGTGAAGCATGGCCGCAAAGTGAATCGGGTGCATCTTGCTTCGATCCGTCTCGATCCACTGGCCAAGATCCTCCATAAGCATCGCCAACTTAGAGGGGGCGGAAAATGCATAATTGGTTCCCGTGACAACAATACTCACGTCACGCCACTTCCCCGCATTATCCTCGTCGATGGACTTAAAAAACAGGCGGTGCAGGGATTTAATATCTTCGACGGTAATGCGCCGTTCGCCTAACAGAGCAAACATATAATCGTAAGCAACAGAGTGTCCTAAAGCCTCGAACGTATCACGGAGCGGCTTCCCGCCGACTGTCATCCCGTCCTCCAGCAATATTTTTGTTTCAAGCTCAGTCAGGGAATTCCCTTCGATGGCATTTGATGTCCACGTTAAGCCAATACGATAATATTCCCTGAGCTGCCGAAGATATTCCCCCTCGAAAGGACGGACACCATCAATCACCGCTTTATTCGCATCCACACGTTTATATAAACTCACGCTTTATTCCCCCCTATCTCCTATTTCTTCCATGCCCCCAACACCCCATTACTTGCACTTCGTCCCTCTTCTGATACTATATCAAGCTCTAGACATCTATACAAGCGGTGGTTCTAAGACGCTCTTGAGGTACGCATCACCGCCAGGCTCAACGCGTAAAAAACAACCGTCGTTGCCACTAAAACCACCGCGGAGAACCAGAAATCGCTCGAAACATCACCATACACAAACACAACGCCAAACGTCTCGCGAAAATCCGTGAGAACTTCCGGAGGAGCATTGTGAAACAGCGTGGACAGTTCGCCGTCCGCCAAAATCTGTTTGAACATCCCCGCCGCATGGCTCATCGGGAAGCATTTGATGACCCATTGTACAGCATTTGGCAGCGAACCGATGGGAACGTAAATCCCCATCAAAAATCCGATCAGAGTTCCAATCACCGTGCTAAGAGCTGTAAACGCGCTCTGACTTTTCATAAACACAGAAACAAAAAACACCATCGCGTTGCCACACAGGACGCTCAGCACTGCTGTCAGGATCAGGCGGGCCCAGTCAGCGGCATTGGGAAAACTGCCGCCGTTTGCCACGATATAAGCGACACACAGCACCAGCGCAACAAGTGTCATAATCAAGCCCACCGCACCGGAACCCAGAATATAACTCGTCGTGATTTTCCCCCTCGAAACCGGGCTTGTCAAAAAATCCTTCGCGGCATTCTGTTTATCGGCAATGCTGATGCCCAGAGCCCCCAGGCAGCTTGTGATACTTGTCACCGCAATCATTCCCGCGAGAGTCACACTGGCCATGACAACACCTATCTTATCCGAATCAAAACCCAGCGCCGACCGTAAGTCCTGCTCCATCAAATTGCCAAGGAACAAGATATAAAGCCCGATAATGATCAATACGGCCAGCAATGAAAAGAACACATTGGCTTTATCACGAAAAAACAGCAGCAAATTTCGCTTAATCAGCATCTTCAAACCCCTCCGTTAAATTCAGAAATACATCGTCCAGCGTACCGTTTAAAATCTCCACATGGGCAATATCCGCTCGATGCCGGTCAATAATCGGCAGCGCGTCCAGGGTTTTGGTAAGTTTGATACCACTGCAAATACTCCATCACACTTCAGACTGGGGGACGGGGCTTTCCTCGCGTCTCCGGTTGCCTCCGGTTGAAGATTGAACTCCCTCCCCAAAGGATTAATGGAATTTAGAGGAATTTCATATCATTCTGTCGAATATATCAATAAACAATATAGCACGGCAGGAGGGGGAAGCAGATGTTCAAATTCAACGACAAACACAATCAACAAGCCCTATTTGAATCCACACACTGGATGGATCCAAAAATTCTCAAGAAGCTTGAGAAATCATGGGCCCCCATATTTTATGAGCACGTATTTTGCAAAATCGACGAAGAACCCTTTGCCGCCCTCTATGACACCACAGGCAAACCAAACTTTCCGGTCAATATCCTGCTCTCCCTAGAATATATCAAGCACATGAAAAACTGCAACGACTTAGAGCTGATAGACAGTTACAATTTCGATTATCTTGTCAATTATGCCGTAGGCAACCG
>Ga0082212_10001140_pt1 | contig 39059 bp, 34 predicted proteins | sample TergutNt197P3_FD_71548 | JGI IMG/M metagenome (GOLD analysis project Ga0082212, IMG submission 71548) | Neocapritermes taracua P3 segment gut microbial communities from Petit-Saut dam, French Guiana - Nt197 P3 | ecosystem: Host-associated > Arthropoda: Insects > Digestive system > Gut ...
GCTTGATCAAATCACGCTTTCAGATATTCAGGGCTGGTTTTTGAATTGTGGCTACTCGTGTGAAATATTGTGAACGCTCTAAAGCAATCTCTGATAAAATAGCTTCAAACCCAGCGCCATCATTCGTGAACTCCAGATGGGCTGCTACGGTTGCGCCGCGCCAGTCAGTGAATTGGGCGGCATGTGTTCTTTTAGCGATGTCAATTCCAACAATAAGAGTTTCCTTTGTGATGCTTTCGATTTTTGAATTGATGTTATTTTCGTTAGACATAAAAAATTCTCCTGTGCTTTCTTGTTTAGTGGTATTGTACACTGCTTAGGAGATTTTTTTATCCTCAGCGGCAAGCTTTGCTAAAGCTTCTACACAAGAATTCTTAACAATTCTGCATTCCCTTTTAATGATAAAATCCGCTGAACGCACGGGAATTTAGTTGTCCATATATAACTTAGCGAAAGTCAGTATTGATATGCAGTGCAGCCAGCTAATTATCGACAAGCTTAGCTGGCTGCATGTAAAAGCAATTACGATGGTGACTCAATGATGATTTTCTATAACACAATAATGTATGCCTTTGCGTTAATTATTGTATTTTTAGTGCATAAACGCATAAATAATTGCATAAAAAACAATACATTTCGAAGAAATGACTATGTATTTTTACGGATATGCATATTAATAGGGGTGCAGTTTTTGTCTCTTCATTATATTTCTTCTATTTCTTATTCCAATAATATTTTCTCAATAACACTATACCAATGTGGTTATCTTATAATGATATTCATCGTAGAAGAATTAATGAAGATTATGCAGCACCTTAATATGCAGATGAAAGAGAAAAAAGATGATGGGTGAGTGTGGCGTAATTGCCTGTCACAGAAAGCTCTAGCGTGCTAAAATGATGTTCGCACAGCAAAACTGTACCATGGCCTTCAGATTCCGCCTCGCTGCAGACAACCTTGCCTTGATAAACAAGATAATAACCATTGGCTTAACAGTTCCCACTGCAGAGCCTGTAGCGGATTTTAACCGCCAAGCTGTTGCCCATGCCGGGCACACATAAAAAGGCATAACTGTTTCGCTATGCCTTATGCAAATTCTTCTTACCGGAATCCCTTATGCCCTGCCCTTATTGGCTAGTTGCCAAGATCGAACACTATCGCATCCCCTCGCGCACTGCCATGCGTGCTATATCTCATATTATCTGGCTCGCTCATTATATTAAGCGCTTGCTTTCACTATCAGCAAGCCCAGCTGGCAAAGCATAATGCTCAAACACTTGTTAATCTGCAATCTTTAACATAGGAAACATAGGAATTTATATCGCCATGACAGGCTTAATCAGGCGCAATTCTTGTGATGACAGCCCCGTAAGACTTAAGCAAGGCATGCTTTTCCTCTAATGGCATACCTAATGCCATATCTACCAATTCATCATGATCAATGCCAATAACGCCGCTTAAGTCAACATACCATTCTTCTGGCAAGTGGAGCTCTTGAAAGTTGCGGGCTTTCTTCATAAGCTCTATCTGCTCGAGGCTTACTGCGCCTTCCATGCCAGCAGCCCACTTTAAGCCATATTCCGTATATTCGGATTCATTGTGCTCGGCATGCCCTTCAGGCTCAATCTTTGTGATGACAGCCCCGTAAGACTTAAGCAAGGCATGCTTTTCCTCTATCGGCATACCCAATGCCATATCTACCAATTCCTCAGGATCAATGCCAATAACGCCGCTTAAGTCAACATACCATTCTTCCGCGATATTGTCTGTTAGCTTTGATGGCGCGGCTTTCGGGAATATGATGAATGCAGCCGCAAAAGCTATAGCAGCGGCTAGCAATAATTTTCTTTTCATGCTGTACTCCTTATTTTGTTTTCTAATAGGAACAGCTAATTTTGTGCAATTGGCCCTGGTGTAAAGCTAGGCGCTGCATGAACTTATAAGCTCCTTCTTCATAATTTTATGCCGCAGCCGTTTGGAACTACTGCCAGACGCTCGTTAGTGTAGTATTTGCATTTGCTGCATATATACCTTTCCACAAATTCGCATTTGGTGCAATACCCAGAATTATTAAGGGAGTAATGGTGCGATGACACCCTAGTCCACCCGTAATACCCACCACAGCCACATGGGTCGACGCCTTCCTCTTCTGCAAAAACATTTAGTGGCGAGACTATTAACGATAGAAGCAGAACAAATAAAACAAATAGCGCAATATGTTTTTTATTCATCTTTTTCCGCTTTTTTTCTCGCTGGGCTCTAAAAGCTCTTTTGGTACTTTCAGTAAATCCTCCAATCGCTGGCAGTGCTTGATGTTGCTTTTGCAATTGATAGTACCAGCCTGGAAATGAGCCTGCCTGTTTTTTGATTCATACTGGAACCTCCCTTTAGAAACAGAATTTGCCTTTCATTAATAATAAGCGAGCGAGGGGTATGGCTGCAACCTTTTGGCACGAATAACCAGTCTGTGGCACGAATGACATGCCTTTACAGTGAATAAGGGCCTATAATTTACTCAAGAGCCAAGAAAAGGGGGAGACAGGCATGAGGGTTGCTATTTGCGAAGACGAGCGGTATTGGCAAGAGGCGCTTGAGGCATCCGTTTGCGAGTGGGCAAGGCAAAGGGAGGTGGATGCAGAGTGCCTAAGCTTTTATGGGCCAGCCGCCCTTCTAGAGGCCCTAGGGCAAAGAGAGGGCATAGACTGTGTTTTGCTCGACATTATGCTTGGGGATGATGCTATAAGCGGCATGGGCCTGGCAAAAGCCATACGCCAGGCTGGAAGCGCAGTTCCAATAATTTTTGTAACAAATGACAGCTCGTGCGTTTTTGACGGGTACGTAGTTGAGGCTATGGGCTATCTTAGCAAGCCAGCAGATCAAAGCAGGCTTTTTATGTACTTAGACAGGGCCTTAAAGCTTAAGGGCAACAGCGAGCCAGTACATGAGGCGCTCGATATCAATTCTGGCGGCATGATTGTAAGCGTGCGCAAAGGCGACATTGCATACGCCGAAGTCCTTGCCCATAAAGTCACATACCATGCAGCAGGCAGGGCGATAGAGTCAAGGGGTACGCTAAAGGGGGCGCTGGATCTTTTAGGCGCCGAAGGCTTTGTCCAAGTTCATAGATCTTACATAATCGCAGTTGGTAAAATCCACAGCATTAAAGCAACTATTCCATATGCCGTTTTTGTGCGGGTGGGGTTTGAAACAAAGAAGCTTGCCGTAAGCCGCAAGTACATTGGCAACTTGGTCAAGGCGTATGCAGACAATGCGCTTGGGAAAATATCATGAGCGCGGCAAGCTTTGCCGTAGAGATGCTTGGGTATGCTGCAACAATTTTAGCGCAGCTGTATTTCTTTTGCCGAACGATGCAGGAAAGGGCAGGCAAGGGAGAGCGGGCTATAGCCTCCTCAATCTTTTTTGTAGTAAAAATGGCAATGGCGCTCATCATGGCGTGGGGTGCGTATAGGCCTTATATTTCGCTAGCCCTCTGCATAATTTATACGCTATTTATATACGAAGGCAGCTATTTAATGCGAGTGGCATGGCCCTTGGCTGCCATCGCAATTGACGGAATAGTTGAAAGCGCTGTAATTAGCGCGTACCTTTTTTTGCCTGGGTCTTCAATGCAGGCAGTTGTGTCGCCTGGGCTTGCCAGATCGGCACTTGTAATTACAACAAACTCGGCTTTGTTTGCAGCATACTGGCTTTGCACGCTTAAAGTAGACAAAACCAGAGCGGCGGTTGACTGGAGGGACGGCATCCTTTTGATTGCCATCCCCGCTGGCTGCTGGGCGATGCTTGAGGCTGTGTTCGCCTATGGGGATCTTCTGCCACCTGAAGCGGCAAGCCGCTTTATGGCCGCTGCAAGCTTTTCGCTCTTATTAGTTATAGCAAGCGCAATCGCGCTAAGCAACCGAATTGCAGCAAGCGCCTTTGAGCTGGCACAGTCTAAGATACAGCTTAATGCCGCTGAAATGTCGAGAGGGCACATAGCGCAGCTTAATGAACTGTATGAGCGCCTGTCAGCTGTACGCCATGACGTGCGCAGCCATTTGGCCGCAATTTTATCATATCTTAGCGCAGGGGAGTACAGCGCTGCAGAGAGCTACGCTGCCAGCGTTATAGAGCTGGGCGCTGGCGGGGAGGGCTATAGCTATACCGGCCATTTGGTACTGGATGCCCTTATAGGCGCCAAAGCGTCTGCAGCAAAAGAGTCAGGCATTAGTTTTGCTGTTGAAATCCAAATGCCAGAAAAGCTTCCCATAACAGATGTTGACTTGTGCATACTGTTTTCAAACCTTATTGAGAACGCGTTTGAGGCGGACCAAAGCGCTCATAGCTGCCGCCATGTGCGCCTAAGCGCGCAGCCAATGGACTCTTATTGGGCGGTGGCGTGCCGCAACGGGACAAACAGGCAGGGCAGGTTTAGGGCCAGCGGCAGCATAAAGTCGACGAAGAAAGGGCAGGGGGTGTATGGCATTGGAACCAAGCAGATTCAAAAGATTGCAGAAGCTACAGGCGGCTTTGTTGAGTTCAGGCTTGAAAACTACGAGTTTAGCGCCCTTGCAATGCTAAAGATGGAAAGCGAGGCTGAAATGGAGGGAGATTCATATGCTTGAGAGGATGGCGGCGGCAAGCGCTAGCTGGCTGGTTAGCAGCAATGCAATATGCGAGGCTGACTGGGATGTTTATAAATACGGCTTCCACGCAATGTATAACAACATTGTAGACATTGCGTCTATCGCTGCTATAGCGCATATAGCCAAAATGGCGCCAGAAACAATTGCTTACCACATTGCCTTTGTGCCAATGAGAAACACGGCAGGAGGGTGGCACGCCAAAACGCACTTGCGCTGCTTTGCGCTGTCAACTGCCATGTTTGCAGCGTCGCTTTGCGGCATAGCCCATACAGTGCCACCTTACGCTACGGCGGCGCTGGGGCTCTTTTCGGCAGCGCTTGTGTGGGCATCTGCGCCTATAGAGCACGAAAACAGCCCGCTAAAATCAGAAAAGCGCTCTCATATGAAAAAGCTTGCCCGCACGCTGTCAACTGTTTTTGCAGGGGTAATAGCGCTTATTGAGGCTTTTGGCGCTGCATCTTTTCGCTGGATAGCCTTATCGCTTGCATATGGGATGGCCAGCCAGTCGCTTCTTGCCCTGATGGCCCTATGGCAAAAACGGGTATCCGGAAAATGGGAAAAAACTTAACACAAGCCGGGTTCTGTATATTTTCGGTGCAAAGAAAAACCGCTAGAAATGGCGTTTTTTATTCTTTACCGGCAGATCGGGGCATATATCGCTTTTGTCTTTTGCGCCCAAGCTCGGTAGTTTTCCGAAAACTGCGAGTACTGGTAAGGCACGCTTCCTTCTGCAGCGCATTTCGCGGTATATTCTGACCAAAGCAGCGTAAACGTTACCCCTTTCTTGGCTAGCTCTTTGTGCATTTGCTCATAGTCAGGAATTCGGCGCGCCCTTAAGTCCCTGCTCAGATAGAGAGCCTTCTGAATGTGTTAGTGCCTGCTATAGTAGGCGCGTCTGTTTTTACCCGCAATGTTTTAAGGCTGCTAACAAGGAAAGCCAGAGCTGGCTCTGGGTGATGTTATGGAGCCAGCCTGGAACAAGGGCCAGCCTGGCCGGCAGATCGAATCTGAGATTCACTTTCACAGCCATGGCAAAGGCTTTATTGACACCGCGCTTGCTGTGTAGAATACGCAAATAGAGGCGCTTGTAGCCGAAATCGCTGCAAGCGGGGCTGAAGATGCGCGGCTATTTATAAACCAGCTTATTGGCATGGAGCCAAAGACGCTCTCGGGCATTTATGCCGAGGCTGCAAACAGGGTTATGCCTTTTGCCACTGACAGGGATTTGCGGGCCTGCCTGCAAAAGCAGAAACAGTTTCGCCAAAAGACATCGAAGGCAAATATGACGTATACCTAAGCATACATGAAGACAGGTTTGAGGCCTGGAGCGGTCTGCTCACGCTAATTGTCAGCCAGTTTTTAAAGTATTTTGAGAGGCGGGCCGAAGAAGGGGCGGAGCCTGTCTTGTTTTTGCTTGAGGAGTTTGCGCGGCTTGGCAAGGTTGAGGTGGCAGTGGGCGGCCTTGCCACGTTTAGGAGCAAGAAGGTGACGATGTGCATTGTGGCGCAGAGCCTTGCGCAGCTTGGGGTGAGGCGGGGGAGAGCCGGACAACAGAGGAGAAGCGCATTGTAAAGCCTGAAGAGCTTGCGAGCATGGGGGGCAAGCTGCTTTTGTATATGCCATATGGGCACTGCATGGTGAAGAAAGCGCCTTATTATGGGGAAAAGGCTTTTACAAAAGGGGCCTAGGCATGGCAGGCAATGAGGCATGCCTGCTGCCCACTGCACTGCAGAATGCATCACTGAAAAGCGTCTTGAATAATGCTGGTAACGAAGTCGATATTATTGCGGTTGCCATCCAGCTCCCCTTCCAGGTTCGCGCTGCTAACATACCTGCTGTCAGGAATAAAATATATTTTGCCAGCCCCAACTGCAGTAACAGTGCATGCAACATAATTTTCGTACTGATAAAAAGGCTTTGTCGCCGTATTGTTGTAGTCCACCTTCCATAATTCATTGAATTGCGGCCCTGAAATATCCAGCGTTGCTGACAAGCTGTAGTGCAGCCATGGCAATGGACCTAGAAACTCTGGCCTATAGCTAATTTCAAAAGGGCTTAGCAAATGCTCAACTGAATCTTTGTATTCATATCCAGCAATCAACAGCACATTCCCGCCCTTGCTAACAAAATCAATTATGTTATTTGCATATTTTTGGCTTATTTTCTTGCGAGGATTGATGATTACAAATAGTTTGCAGTTCAATGGAGCATTATATTTTGACACAAATGCAGGAATGCCGTTTTTAATACCGATAAACCCTAAGCCAATGGCCTGATCTTCAGACATCATTGACGAGGAAAAATAATTCCCGCTTCCCGCTTGGATAACAAGAGAGTTGCCGCGAAACTGCTGCACAAGGCTTCTAGAATAATATGCATACATACCGCTATTAATTGCTGTGCTGGCAATTGTGCTGAGAAGCAGGGTCAGAGCAAATGAGCGGAACTTGACAGACAAATCGAGGCTCTTTCTGCTGAAAACGGCCCACCCCAGCATTGCTGCTACAAGCAAAGAGATAACTTGCGCCATTGGGCTATATTTGCTCAAAACCTTAGCTGTGCTTGTGTCCCGTATGATCTTGTTTACAAATTCCCAGTTTGATACATGGGAAGGCATTTGAAAGTATGAAGCGTCCCCAAAAACAGTGACGGAGCCATTGCCATAAAAAGCCCGGTACACTAGCGGCATATCGCCAGCTTCTTCGCCAATGTCAAACATCCTGTTTCCTAAGCGCCCTTCAAGATCAAAAGGGTTTGCCGGGTCTGAATTACCATACTTTGCGGCAACAAGAGGCTGGGCAAACAGAGGTCCGGAAACGGAGGCCCCTCCCCAAACCCCTATCTGATCTATTGCATCAATATGGGAGTTTACAAAACAATCGAAAAGCGACAGGCTGTTTCCCCATACTTTGCCATAATGGTGCAGAATATTGTCGCTTATGTCATCATTAATTGACAAGCCTGAATAAGAGAGAAGCTCGTTAGTTTTTGCCATAGAATTAAAGATATTTGTATGATCAGAAATTGCTATAACGCTTCCGCCGGACTGAACGAAATCACGCATCTGCCTACGTGCATTCTCGCTAAACTCTTCGTTGTAGTGAATTAGAATAACCAGATCTGTCTCTTCCCAAACAATATCGCCTATTGATTTGCAGATATAGCTGTCGCAGTTAAATTCCTCTAAATACAGGGCAACCATTCCAAATGTTGTGTTTGAGTAAGCGTACCCTAAGCTTCCTGCGTCCATTGGGGCAACATCAATATCAGCAAATGCTGCGGTTCCAACGATGGCAGTTTTAGGCGGAGAGCTTTTTAGCGCTAAAGGCGAAAAATCAACAAAGGCTGTTATTAGGAGCACGGCTGCTAAAGGCACTGCTGCAATATGCTGCGGGCGTTCATCAAAAGAGCTTTGCATTTTATTAGATGCATGAAGCCCTTCAGCCTGAATGGCAGGCACAATAAGCCAAACGCCAAGAAACATAGCATTTGCTGCTATTGCGGGGGCTGCAGCCAGCAGCAGCACGAACAAATTAAGATAAACAGTGTAGGCGACTGCAATTCGAAACACGATAATCATAAAGCGCAGCATATTTTTTTTCATTGCTGCCTCTTTTGAAGCAGCAGTGATGGCTGCCGCCAGCACTGCGCTTGCATACGGAATAAAACTGCTAAGGGAAGGGCCAAGAATGCTGCCAAATGTTAGGCTGTAAGTAATGGCCCTTGATGTATTTCTTACAAGATTCCAGCAAAAGGGCACTTGGCTTTGCAGGATAACTATCGCTGAATAAATGATGCCCCATGCAAGCGTAAACTCATCAATCCTGCTCTTGTGTATTAACAATGGCGATAAGGCAACTAAAATGGGGATAGCAGAGTAAGCGCCATTGAACGGGAAAAAGATAATTATGCAGACGCTAGCCGCAAGGATTTTTGGAGACAGTTCCTTTCTGCAAAAAAAGATATGGATACAGGTTACCGATGAGTATAATATTTTTTGAATAACTTCGCTGTTTGCCCATATTCCCAAACAATTAATTGATAGTAATACGGCTACAATTAATAAGTATCCATTGTTTTTAGCTTCTTCAGTTAGCTTTCCTTCTGCTTCAGCGGAACTGTCAAGAACCTTAAGCGCACCTATAACTGCGTTTAGTAGAATGATCAGCCCAAATGGCTTTAAAGATGAGTAAAAGTATGCAGGGCAGTGTGAAAGAGCCCTAAAGACAAAACTTGACAGAAAAACTACTATCCCTAAAGATATGAATGATATGTAAACCCATGCATCTTCCCGCCGAAAACGGTACTTGTTTATATGCCGGTGAAAAAAGCAAATAGCTATAGCTTCTGCTAGCATAATTCCTAAAAATGCAAAGCTGTAAGGGGTAATCGCAATGTTAAAAGTGCTACTGTGGTAGTGCATAATATAAATATACCTTTCGTTATTTATTCATAAAAATTTGCGAACATCATTTTGTTGCGCTAGAGCTTGCTGTGACAGGTAGTAATTCATGCGCTCAGTCATCTTTCATCTTTCTGCTTTAGTTGCATATGCTCACTGCCATTTAAATTAAAACGCATAATCCTCAATAATTCTTCAACGATATTTATTATTATAAAAAAACCGCTTTGATATAGTATTATGGAAAAAATATTTATGGCAGTAGAGACAAAATAAAAAAAATGAATAGACAAGAAAAGTGCTCCTATTAATATGCATATCCGGCAATATACATAGTCATTTCTTCGGAAAATATTGCTTTTTATACAGTTATTTATGCGTTTACGTAATAAAAATACAATAATTAATGAAAAGCCATATATTATTATGCTGTAAAAAATAATCATCATTGATCTCCTTAACGTAAATGCTTTTGCATACAGCTAGCTAAGTTTTTCGATAATTAGCTGGCTGGCTTAGCAATATTGACTTAACTCAATTTTCGTGCATTCAGCGGATCTTATCTTAAGAGAGGGATGCTGAATTAATAAAACCTATTTACAAGAAGGAAGACATATGCTTGGGCTGCATGAGCTTGCGATGCAGGTTGTTTGACCGCAAGTTGTGCTAACACACGAACTTGTTGCGCATCCTGTAGCACTGCACGTACTTGGAACGCAAAGGCTACCAACGCAAGCGCTCTCACCAATACAAATGCTGCCAACACAACCACTGCCAGCACAAATGCTGCCAATGCAAGCGCTGCCAACACAAGTGCTGTTAACGCAAACGCTGCCAACACAAACAGTGCCAATGCAAGCGCTTGCTGCACAGCCGCTGTTTGCATTTACGCTTACTAGATCCTCAAGCCTTTCATTCCCACTATCTCCTAGATACGCATCCTCGGCATCATAATTTTGCTGTCTAGTATTTTCCATTGCTGCAAATTGCTCATTTATTTGCGAATGGCGCACTTCATTTACAACACTGTAGTCAAATTCTATTCTTGAGTTTCCGGTCGCAAATACAGGAGTTATTATATGAAGTGCGAATAACGCTGCTATAGAAAAAATAAGTGTTTTTTTCATTTTCTCACCCCCTTTCCCACGTACACGAATTGTTGATCATTTTTTGTGAAATAAGCCGAATCTCAAATTCACACATCCCCCAGACGGAAACAAAACTGGATCGTACTTTTTGTTTGGAACACACTATAAATTTCCTAATATAAATACGAACATCCTGTATAATTCATTGTGCATTTCTACTTGCTTTTGAGTAGGTGTGTACATTGGATCCCCTAACGCTAAGTTAGAAAGCATTTCTATGCCATGCACCACAAATACTTTCCCTGCATTTGGCTGAAAGAAATCTACTCGAATATCTGCATATTGCAAGCTCTTTTGGGAATAAACAAAATTTTGCGAAATTGGGGTTTTGTTTATATAATTTATGAGTAGCTGTTCGTTTCCAATGCTTTGAATGCCCAATGCGCTTTGCTCTTCATAGTATTTGATATCGAAAGCTGATAGAAAATTGATAAATTCATTGTCCATAAACTGTGCTGAGCCTATAACAACAGTTCCTCCATGCGCTACATATGAAATTAATAAGCTTTTTTGCAGATTGCTTACTTGGGCAGGATTTAACACAATAATGAATTGCAGTGCTCTGGTTTCTATGCACTTTAGCACGTCATCTGATTCTCTCGGAAATAAGCCCATCCTTTGAAAAGCTATAAACAAGGATGAATATTCGTCATGGCTATTTGGAGTGTTTATAAAATGGTTTATTTGCTTTTCACTGCCAGATAGAAAATAAACCGCTGGTATTTCACTAAGCTTGGAAGCAACCGTTTTTGACAGCATGCTGCTTGTATTTATCAAGCATAAAGAAAAAGGAATTATATATGCTGTAATGATTAGCCATATCATTGTTTGGCGAATTGACAATTGTTTGATTGCAATTATTACTAATGGAACAACAAGCAAAAGGGCTGAAATTGCATAAACATAATTCCATGTTAATATATTCATGTGCCTCAGATATTCGGTGCAAGAGAATATGAATTCAGGATTGTTTGACATATGCATTGAAAATGACGAAAAGGTTGTGCTGTCAGCATATGCAATAATTCGCCCCTTGCCGATTTTTTTTGCAATGCAGGCATCAAACAAGCCAAAGTACTCTTCTTCAGAAAGGCTCAAATCGCCAAAATAGCTCTGGTGGCTAAGGTCTTGAAGTTCTGCTGCCGTATTTCCAGTCGTCATTATTTTGGCTGTATTTATTGTTGATTTTAGTGAGCAAGCTGTTGCAAACTCATAATTGCCGGTCATTTTGGAAACAGTATGCAATATAGGCTGGTTTTTTATGCTGTATGTAACAAGATTTCCAGTATCGAGCTCATATACAGAATCAAAGTTAAAATTAATTCCATAATTATTAGCGATCGCATTTAAATGCGTATCCATATTTAAAAGATCAGTATGATCACCGATTAATAAGACACCACCGCCACTTTTAATGAAAGTATCTATTTGGGCAATTTCGTTAGCATTAAATTTTATTGTCGGCGTCTTGATTATCAGTACATCACTGGGTGTTAGCCTATCATATTGGTTAGAGCGATTAATCACGCTTACTTTATACTGTTTTTCTAACATTTTCATAAGAGAATATGTAGATTTTTGTCCCCCATAGTTCTCTCTATCTAGCTTTTGGTATACAGTTTCCCAATCAGGGCTGTGATATTCATCTATATATACTGCTCCATCTTTTTTAATACCGGAGCTTGAATAAGCATAAAATATAAAAATGAGTACTGAAAAAGATGATAATAAAGCAGCGCAGCTATTTATATCTAGGTTAATTTCGTATTCTTTGATTGCTAAAGATTCATTCGAATGAAGAATAAACGCTGGTGCGCACAAACAATATGGGAGCCAAGAAAATAATGTATATGCAGATGAGAAAAACACAGAAATGTTTTTTTCATAGGTATATATAAACAATAAGACAGCATATCTAAGCACGAAATAAGCAAGGCTAAATGCACAGTACTTTATGATATTCCTAACCTTTATATTAAATGACGCCAGTATATATATAATTCCTGTTAAAAAAATTATTAGGAATATCCATGCTCCGGACTGTTCGTACGAGATAGCGAATTTATATGTCTCACCATTGAATATAAACATAAGAAAGTTAGATGAAACTGTTGATCTAATACCGAAAACAGCTATAGCAACCTGCATTGTACGCAATAGAAGCTTCGATGCATGCATTGAAGGCGAAATGTGATATATTATGAGGAATAATAAAGCAATGATGGAAATAGACACCCCTAGCGTATATAAATATTTGCCTGTTTGAATTAAGCTCCCGCACATGATATATATGCTTAATATAAATATGCCGATTCCTAAATGAAAGGGCATTAACAATGCCATCGGCGCGCTTAAAAATAAAACAAAGGCTCTCACAAAAACCGGAAATGAAAATTTGACAGGATTAATTCCTATAAAAATGTACATTATGCATCCAGCAATAAAATATATATAATAGCCTTGGCTATTCGCTGAATATATGCAAAAACGTTTAAAAAAAGATATAGCTATTAATAATGATCCACAAAAATAAAGAGGAAGCTTTAAGCTGTATTTTAGCTCCTTGTCTTTTATTTTTTCACTTAAACTTTTAAACGGCTTCATTAATGGATCACCCACCCTACCAATCACTACGTATCACAACAAATTCATTAAGCAGTTTTGATAAAAGATTTTTTATTTAACAGTGGCGCCATTTAGCGAAAAGCAGCCAGCATAGCAAGGCTTAGGGCCAAAGATCGCCTCTACGGGCTTCCTAGAACCACCCATAGTTTTCTTTTCATACAGATGCCAGGTTTAGAAACAATCGGTTTTGGCTGGATTACAAGAACAGAGGCTTTTGGGTACTTTTAACTGATAAATTCTCCATTCGCTAGCAGTGCTTGACGATGCTTTTGCAATTAAAAGTACCAGCCTGGAAATAAGCCTGCCTGTTTTTCGATTCATATTGAAACCTCTCTTTAGAAATAGAATGTACCTTTCTTTAATAATAAGCGAGCAAGGGGTTTGGCTTCAACCTTTTGGCACGAATAACCAGTCTGCGGCACGAATGACATGCCTTTACAGTGAATAAGGACCTATAATTTTCACAAGAGCCAAGAAAAAAGGGGGAGACAGTGCAATGTCGATTATAGTTAAGGCAACCAGCATGCCCTGAAAAAAATAGCCAGGCAGCCTTGAGCAGAGGATGCAGTGAAATTATTGAAGCACTCATAGCTCCTGTCTCCAAGGACAATGGCAGGGCCTTTTATTTCGCTCGCATCATCCATTTCGCATAGAGCCCGGCACTCGTTTTTCTTCCTGCCGCCCTGGACGCAGGCGCCAACATATATATTGTTGCACACGTCATAAAGGGCATTAATGTGCATCTGGTTGTATCTCTTTCCTGGCTTTTCGTATTAAGTGCCTTTGTCGCTTGGATCGTATGCAACTTAAGGCAGCTTCCGTCATGAGTGAAACCTGGAAGCCGCGGTATGTTTTGGGGCGATCCAATGAGTTTATAAATTTATGAAACAAATATACAAAAGCTTTGGGCATTATGAGGGCCCACGTTGTTTTGGATGGTTGCTGTCATACTTGACAGTCCAAAGTTTTCTAGGCGCAAATTGCTAGGCAGCCTTCTTTTTCAAGCTTTTGGCCTGCTTGCTTTTGATATAGCCCATTATTGGCAGTTAGCTGAAGTTTTCGATGTCTATAAGAATGCGCCTTCCCATATATTCTGCAATAGTTGCCTCTGAGGGGCACTTTTTGCTTGGCGTTCGCATCCAGCGAAGCTCCTCCTTGCTCCAGCCAAGCGTCAGCGAGGCCATTTGCATCAGCCCCATCGCTATAGCCGAGATCTGTGCAAATGCCTCTGTCGCCTTGAGCGCGCTTCTTATCGCTTCCCTTGCTTTTGGATCTGATGTTTCTGCAAGCTCTTTGTCTGCGTCTTTGTTCTTTCCAAAACGGCTGATCTTTGGCATTAGCTTCGGCCAAAAATGGCTGTTGAAAGCAAATATAGTTTGCTTAAGCGCCTTGAAGCTTGACTCAATTTTAAACCTGAGGCTGAACATCTCTATTATCTCTTCAGCGCTCAGGCCCAGATCCGTGCATGCAAGAGCCATCATGCTGCCACCCTCAGGCTTTAGCAGCACAAAGCGCAGCTTTTGCCAAAGCCCGTTTCCCCAAAGCAGATCGCGCTGTAGTATTCAGCCCTTCTGAGGCTCCCATAGATATAGACTGTTGTCTTCATAAACTCGCCTGCCTTCGTTTCAAAAAGCTCAGCCAGCTTAACTTTGGCGCCCTTCTTTCTTTGCCTGCCCGTTGGATCCGCGTAGCCGACAGTGTTCATCTTCGCGCGCATTATAGCGCTGATCCACCCGGGGCTGAGCGCCAGCTCCTTCAGGCCCGGCACGCTCAAGTATGCCCTGTCCATCACAAGGGCGCACTTTTCGCCCATGCCCTTTGCACACTTCACAGCGTCCCTGAAAGCCATCACAACAGAGCTTAGGGCCCTTTGGGCGTCCGCATCGCCGCCCCAATCTGACATGCCCTTTTGGCCAGATCGAACAGAGATAGAAACGACTGCGCAAAATTGCTGAAAGCAGTTTCCAATTATTACTACAGTTGCGATATATTCCCTATTATGTGATACAATGTCACATAATAGGGAATTATGGAATTTGAGCTGAAGTAAATAGAAAAAGAGTTCGAAGCTTTCATGAAGAGGTTTCGGCCATATATAAAAACCACCAGGACATTTATAAATGCAAAGAAATATATAAGAGGGCTTCTAGGGCCAGCCGAACGCAAGAACGGATGGCAAATTGCTGAAAGCGAAGGCGCATTTATTGCAGACTCTGCCGGAGACGAGATGAGAAGCTTTGTTGCTGAGAAAATCGGCTCGGTAGACGGGGTTATTATAGCTGGCGATACTGGCTTTGCTAAAAAAGGAACGAAATCCTGTGGGGTTAAGCGCCAATACTCTGGCACCTTTGGCAAAATCGAGAACTGCCAAGTCGGAGTGTTTCTTTCGTACTCGAGCGAAAAGGGGCATGCGTTGATAGATCGAAGGCTATACATTCCGAAAGAATGGGCTAGCAGCGAAGAGCGGCGCAAAGAGGCAGGAGTGCCTGAGGATCTTGAGTTTCAGACAAAGCCTGATCTGGCTTTAGACATGATAAAGCAGGCCACTCAGGCAGGCGTTCCATACACATGGGTGGCTGCCGACTGCGCCTATGGAGAGGCCACAAAGATAAGAAGCTACCTTGAAGAGAACAAAAAATGCTATGTTCTAGCGATTTCTGGCAAGCAGCATTTCTGGCGCGATCTAAAGCAAGTGCCGCTTTCGAAACTGCTTGGCAAGCTTCCGAAGAGGGGCTGGAAAGAATACAGCATGGGCGAAGGGGCAAAAGGCGAGAGGGCATATGAATGGATCGACGCTGGCATAGACAGCCATCCAAATGACGGATGGGAAGGCAAAGCAATTGTAAGAAGAAGCAAATCAAACAAAGAAGACATGAGCGCATACATGTGCTTTGCGCCAAAGGGGACGCCAATGCAAAAATTTGTAGAGATAGCAGGCATGCGCTGGACAATCGAAACTTGCTTCGAAGAGGCAAAAGCCCTAGCCGGCCTTGGCCACTACGAAGTTCGAACGCACTCAGCCTGGTACCGCCATATAACATTGTCATGCATGGCAATGGCGCTGCTAAGAGGTTGTTTAGTATCTTCGTAGCAGAACAGAAATGAACGACAGCACGGCCATTTGTAAATAGTTGCTTAGCTTTCTTTCGCATACTTTCCATAGCCTTCGGCTGTTGTCGAGCCATCCGAAGGATCTTTCAACAATCCATCGTTTTGGCATAACAATAAACTTATGGGCTTCATTGCGCTTAACAATCTCGACTTCTGCGCCAGTCAGCCCTTTTATTTCTAAAGCGAAGCTTTCCCCTGAATAAGCGCTGTCGGCTAAAAGCTTTTCTACGCTTTCGTATTTGTCCGCATTAATTGCAGCTAGCTCTATTGCGCCTTCCCTGTCAGTATAGTCTGCTGTTGTCATATGCACCCCATGTGGCAGGCCGAGAATGTCTGTTGCCAGGTGCAGCTTAGCCCCTGATATTTTTTTTTGCCCCGTCATAGCCTTTTTCTCCGGCTGTGAACGCGTTTTTTGTGCTTTTTGAGTCAATTATCAGCATTGAAGGCCTGGGGCTTCTCCCGCTGATGATGCGCTCTGACATGGCTAGCTCTTCTAATATTTTTTCGTATATACTGCTTTCATCATCGTTCAGATAGTTTTTTATGCCCCATTTTTGATAATGATAGTATACATTCTCCCATTTCGGGAAGTCATGAGGCAATGCCCTCCACCTGCACCCTTCCCTTAAAACATATAGTATTGCACAAAAAATATCATATATATCGTATGTGTAAGGCCGTGTTATTTTGGATGCTCCCTCAAGTGCTGGCTTTATTAGCTCAAACTGCTCTCTAGTTATGTCGCTAGGATAAGGTTTTCTCATTTCTTGGATAATAGCCTTTTTTATCGCCATTATACCATTTATCGACATTTATGGTGATACTAAACAACCTCTTAAGCTGTAAAACCAGGCACAGAACTTACGACTCAACAGTTTTAGATTTGGAACCAGATTATCCCGAATGGCTGCTTGAATCCGCCATGCTAGAAGGCCTTGTTGTCGCAACATTCTTGAGAACGGAAGTGGAATATAGACTGTCTGATGCAGCAGGCAGAAACTATCTATACTTTCAAACACAGGGCAAGCAAACTCTTGCCACGATCAATAGGTATTTGGCTATTTTGCACAACAGGCCTAAAATGCACGCTGCTTTGCCAAGCAACGCCAACTAAAAAATCGTGGTAAATTTCACTATAGCTTAGCGCTCAAAGCGGTTGAGTGAGCTCAAAAACGCGCTTTATGGCGAGAAAAGCTTTATGCAGCCATAGCATAAACCTGGATTCATATGCATTTAACGTTGTGAAGAATATCTGCAGTGGAAGCTATTTGCGCTTTTGCCTCCGATGGGCTTATTTTCATATTTATTTTATGGTTAGTATAATTAATTCTGTCTAACAATCTCATTCTCATCATTTTCTTTTAAATCGCCTTGCTGCATGGTATAATCATGTAAACGTAGAGGCGCGGATTTTATCAGTACCTTCCAGGACTTACAGCGGTAGGGGTGAATGTTGGGAAAGGAAAATCCGCCGAGATAGCCGGATCCGCTGAACCGGCCAGTCGGTGCCGTATGCGAATAGCTGCGGCATTGTCATTTCTGTATAGAAATGGAGAGCTACCGGACTGCAGATATTTTTTGTATTGGCCGGTATCGGCCTTTTTTCTTATTCAAAAAGGCAAAATTAACCTTGAAAGGTACATACACCAATGAAAAGCTACAATATTGCTCTAGCTGGCGCAACAGGCGTTGTTGGCAGAAAAATGATCGAAGTGCTGGAAGAAAGAAATATTCCTATAGACAACTTCTATCCGCTGGCTTCATCAAGAAGCGCCGGCAGCAAAATCACAGTCAACGACAGAGAGTTTACTGTTGAGGAGCTAGACGAAAACTCATTTGATCGGCCAATTGACTTTGCCCTGTTTTCTGCAGGCGGGGATGTAAGCTTAAAATTTGTGCCGATTGCTGCAAGATCAGGCGCTATTGTTATAGACAACTCTTCGGCGTTTCGCATGGATCCCAACGTTCCGCTGGTTGTCCCTGAGGTAAATGCAGCAGCTGCCCTGCAGCACAATGGCATCATTGCCAACCCCAACTGCTCTACAATACAAGCTGTTGTAGCGCTTAAGCCTATATATGATCTATTTGGCATTAAGCGGATTGTCTACACTACATTTCAGTCGGTTTCAGGCTCAGGCCTAAAAGGGATTAAAGACCTTGAGAGAGGAATCCAGGGTGAGCCAAACGACTTTTACCCAAAGCCAATTGCTTACAATGCAATACCTCATATTGATGTGTTTATGGACGAAGGGTATACAAAAGAAGAGCTTAAGATGGTCAATGAGACCAGGAAGATATTTTCTGATGACTCTATAGGAATAACAGCTACATGCGTAAGAATACCTGTGCTTTATAGCCATTCAGAGTCAATCAACGTTGAAACTGCCAAACCTTTTGATATGCAAGCCGTAATGGAAGCGCTTAGGGATGCTGAGGGTGTAGTAGTTGTTGATGATGTTTCAATTCCAAGCTACCCGACGCCACTTGAGGCAGAAGGCACAGATCTTGTTTATGTAGGCAGGGTACGTAGGGATTTGTCAGCTGAAAATGCTTTGAATTTATGGTGCGTAGCTGACAATGTCCGCAAGGGCGCTGCCACGAATGCAGTTCAGATCGCAGAGTGCTTGATTGCAGCAAGTGAACTGGCCGCAAATTAATAAAGGAGAGAAGAGTTTATGTTGTTTAAAGGAGTGGGTACGGCTCTTGCAACGCCATTTTCCGGCGGAGCTATCGATTATGAGGCTCTAGAGAAGCTAATAGCCCTCCAAATCGAAGCAAAAGTACCAGCTATTATCATCAGCGGCACTACAGGAGAGGCTCCTACTATATCCAGCGAAGAAAAAGCTGAGCTGTTTAAAAGGGCTAATGAATTTATAGACGGCAAAGCAATGTTTATAGCCGGAACAGGCACCAATGACACTTCTGAAGTCATAAAGCTGTCTGAAACTGCAATGAAAGCCGGGGCCCAAGGGCTTCTAATCAATAACCCTTACTATAACAAATCCTCTGATGAGGGTGTTTATGCCAGCTATGAGGCAGTTGACAAGGAAGTCAATATCCCCATTATCGTATATAACGTTCCCTCAAGGACGGGAAAGAACATATCTGCCGAACTCGGCCTTGAGCTTTCAAAGCTCAAGAATGTTGAAGGCTTCAAGGAAGCAAGCGGCGATATAAGCCAAATAGTACAGTTTATGGCGCAAAAGCCTGATGGCATACAGGTATACTCAGGCAATGACGATCAAGTGCTTGCTATTATGGCACACGGCGGTTCAGGCGTAATATCCACCATCTCCAATATAGTCCCTGAAATGATGGTGAAGATAACTGACGCCTGGTTTAGCGGTGACACAGAAGCTGCAAAGCAAGCCCAATTTGAGTGCCATGAAATATTTAAGGCAATATTTATCGAAGTCAACCCGATTCCGCTTAAAACAGCTATGGGGCTTATGGGGCTTTGCAGCGGCGAAATGCGCTTGCCTTTAGTGCCTCTTACCGGCGCTAAGCTTGAAAAGCTCGAAGCTGTGCTGGCAAAATACGGCCTTTTAGGGTAAGCGTGCATTTATGGCTGAAATAAAAATACTAATTATTGGCGCTGGTGGCGCAATGGGAAGATCAGTTGCAGCGATTGCCCCTTCAATGCAAGCGGTTGTTGCTGCAGGCTTTGACATCGCGCCGGTTAATGCGGCATTTCCCGTGTACACAAGCTTTGGCGATATCACAGAAGATATTGATGTAGCCGTTGATTTTTCGCATTATTCGCTGCAAAAAGATATTGTTGAATTCTGCGTTTCGCAGAGCCTTCCGCTTGCTTCTGCTACCACAGGCTTTGAAGAATCCCAAGAGCAAATGGTCAGGGATGCTTCTGAAAAGATAGCGGTTTTAAGAAGCGCCAACTTCTCATATGGGATAAGCGCATTTAAAAAGATTCTTGAATTGGCGGCTTCGCTGCTTAATGAAAATTTCGATATTGAGCTTATCGAGTCCCACCATAACAGAAAGAAAGACGCCCCCTCCGGCACAGCTGAAAAACTGGCTGAAAGCGTTATTAAGGGGGCAGGCAAAGAATACAGCCTTGTATACGGCCGCCATGGAAGCGAAGCCAAAAGGCAGCCCGGAGAGCTCGGCATGCACTCTATTCGCGGAGGGGCAATAGTAGGAAAGCACAGCGTTCTTTTCGCAGGGGAAGGCGAAACAATAACCTTGACCCACGAAGCTTTGTCAAGGGATGTATTCGCCACTGGGGCTATCAAGGCTGCACACTTCCTGGCAGGCAGAAAGCCGGGCTACTACTCCATGGACGATATAGTGAAAGGATAAATAAATGGATACAACAGGGTATGATTTTACAGATCCTTACGAGCTTGCGCGCTTTATCAAAGACGCAGAAAAGACAACTCCGGTTACTTTCTATGTGAAAGGCCAGCTTAGTGATGAAGCTTTCGCCGGTTTGGAGTTTTATGGCTCGAATGGCTCATATACAGTGTTTTGCACAGCAATCGAAGCGAAAGATTTCATTGCGGCTAACCAAGCTTCAATAGCCTCTTCCCGCATAGTAAATGACAGGCGCAACTCAGCTATTCCTTTGCTCGACATGACAGAGATTAATGCAAGAATAGAGCCGGGAGCCTTCATCAGGACAGGGGCTATTATTGGGGAATCTGCAGTCATTATGATGGGCGCTATCATTAACATAGGGGCTGTTGTCGGAAAAGAGAGCATGATAGACATGGGCGCTGTGCTTGGCGCAAGAGCCCAAATAGGGGAGAGGTGCCACATAGGCGCTGGAGCCGTTATTGCAGGCGTTTTAGAGCCTCCAAGCAAACAGCCGGTTATCATCGAAGACGGAGTTCTGGTTGGGGCTAATGCAGTAGTGCTTGAAGGAGTTAGGGTAGGCAAAGGAGCCGTAGTTGCTGCCGGAGCTATCGTAACAACTGATGTTGAGCCAGACACTGTTGTAGCTGGCAGCCCTGCCAGGGTTGTTAAAGACAAAGACGAGCAGACTGAGTCGAAGACACAGATAGTTGATGATTTAAGAAGATAGCGTGGCAGCCAGTTGTTCAAAGAAAGCAAATGGCAGCAGTGAAGCTATTGAGAAGACATTATTTTTGAAATAGTCGTATAAAATGTCTGGCAGGAATATTCAGCTCCTGCCAGATTCTCTATTAAACGCCAATCTATGCTTCATTGCTGGCCTAATTTTTCAAGCACCCGAGCGGAACTGCCCATACGCCGTTTTCCATTTGAAAAGCATATTCCGTTGCTGTCAGCACCATTAAGAAGGAAGGGTTCTCCATCTTTTCAGTATCCACTGTTTTTTTGAGTTTCAGCAAGTTGGCAGAAGCTTCCTCAATTTCGCCTGCTCCCATTTTGATTTCAATAGCGCTCCAGCGCCCATCTGCAAGCTGAATGATTGCGTCAATCTCCAAACCGCTTTTGTCACGGTAGTGATAGACACTTCCGTCAATGCTCTCGGCATAAACTCTCAAATCACGTATACACAACGATTCAAAAAGCAATCCGAATGTTTCAAAATCCGACATTAGTTTTTTTGGCGTAGCCCGCAAAGCAGCCGTTGCTATAGAAGGGTCAGCAAAATGTCTTTTTGCTGCTGTTCTGATTGCTGTTTTAGAACGCAGTTTGGCGTTCCAAGCAGGCAAGTCTTCTATAACAAATATTTTTTTGAGAGCATTAATATATTGGGTGACTGTCACTTGCGACAGCGCCTCACCATTTTCTGTTAAATCACTCAATATGGTAGAAATTTTTGACTCTTTTGATATGTTTCGCGCCAAGGAGCGCAGCAAACCTTTAACTCTGTCAGGATTCTTTTTTATGCCATCTGCTTTTGAAATGTCTTCATTAGCAACTGCTTCTAAATAGTCATTAGCAACGGCTAAAGCTATTCTCTCATTTTTTTCCTGAGCAACCGCGGGCCATCCTCCGCGATTTATCAAAAAGGCATATTGTTCAATTGATATATCAGATTTGCTTTCCATGCTTATATCGCCATCGAATAGTTTCCCAAGAGAAATATCGCCACTCGAATCTCTTGATTCAAATAATGACATCGTACGCATTTTCATTCGGGCGATTCTGCCTGTTCCTGTATGCATGTCATCTGTGCGTGTTGGAATAACAGAGCCGGTCAGAATAAACTGCCCATTCAAACGGCGTCTGTCAACTGCGAACCTTACAGCGTTCCAAAGCTCAGGAGCGACTTGCCATTCGTCCAAAAGGCGCGGTGTTTTGCCCTCTAAAAGCAGTGAGGGCTTTGTTTTGGCTGTCAAAATATGCGCTTTTGAAGTGTCAGGGTCTTGCATATATAAAACACTTTGCGCTAATTCTGCAGCCGAGCTTGTTTTTCCGCACCATTTTGGCCCTTCAATCAAAACAGCCCCTTTCGCTTGCAAAAGGAGCGACAGTTTTTCGTCTGAAATGCGTGCCAGATAATTCTTGACCATTTTAACCACGCATACATAGTGCATCCAACTATAAGCTTTGTCAATGTTTGACTATCAAGTTTGGCAGCATTTCACTATATAACTTGGCTGTATTTTACTATCAATTTTGGCATTGAATTTCATGGTATTAGATGTATAGGCGTATAAGCCGGAGCTGTCTAGGTAGCCTGGGCAAGCAGCATTGGAGAAGTTAAATGAGTTATTTGCCGGCATATAAAGCTAAGCTGGCGCTGGCTGATAGACAGCATCAAACTGCAAGAACAGCCTTTATAGCAGAATTGATGGGTCCCATATGGCTTTATTTCGAATTATGGATTTTTTTATTATTTAACTGCTCGATGTGAGTTGCATTGGTATATTTTCATTTTTTAGTGTTTCACTGTCTAAATTAGGCAATCAAAAACAATCCAACGCATTTTCGAATGTCTATAGAATTTTGAGGCATCTATTTATAATGCTGCCGACAAGCTATTGCATTCGCGTATCATATATTCCATGTATGCAATCATATCGCTACGGCGCTCAAATGAAGATTTATAATGTTTTTGGCCTTTGCCGGTTCGAATGAATATTGCCTCGCGCAAAAGGCTGTGATACTCTTCTGAAGCGTGTAAAAGCATATACTCGCCAGCGTTTTCTTTCGAGCATACATCATTTTCAGACAATGTATAAAGCATGCGTGAAATACCAAGCACACACCATTCTACTGATGAATCTGCAAGCGCATATAAGCCCATTGGCAAAAAAATATTGCTTGTTCGTGAAAGCCTTTTCACCCAGTATGAATTAATATTATCGAGCACATATGATCGCAATTCATTAATATCGATATCAAAAGGAAGTTCCGATGAAGGCAAGCCGTAAACTGTCACGCCATATTTTTTCAAGGTGTACCATGTGACGGCATTTATTCCCCGATAGCCATTTTTTATTTTCCCATCAGAGCATACGATCACAGGCTCTATTTCATTCGGCTTCTTGCCCAGCTCCGAGAGGGTAATGAAGTGGCCATCAAAAAAACTTTTTGGATATGAGTATTTTTTTACAATGCTTTTATGAATGGCCTTTAATTTTGTTGCTTGCTCATTTGTTAGCGGCTCTTTCATTGCCACAGTAAAATCAAAGTCGCTCTTATTGTCTATGTAACTGCCTAATGCAATAGAGCCGGTTAAGTAAATACCTATCAAATTGTCATTAAGCATTTGGCTTAATTGTCCAGAATATTCGCCAATAATGCATTTTAGCTTTTGGCTCACAGAAATGCCCCACTTTCATAAGGATATGTGCGTGTTATGAAGCTGCCCTCGATTGCCCATCATTGCTATCATATGCCGGCTTTGTCCTGTTCCTCAAGTGCTGTGCAGGTGCTAGCTGTTACTCGTCTTTGTTGCAGATGCCTCAATTTTGCCATTTGGCTACATGCATAATAAAGGTTGCTGAACTTCATAATGTATTTCAGTTTTCATTATTGAGCCTAAATGGAGGATTTTCCTGTCCGTACAGCAATGAAATCTGGCATTGAGTATGCCCGAAATATCTCCAAAGACGCATGTTGCTGAATAAATTGTCGTAAAGCTTTTCAAATTCCAAACATAATTCTTTGTTCTCTAAGGGAAAGCCAGATTCTTGTAGGCAATTATATATGAACCCGGGAATGCCGGCACTAAAAGGGTTAGTTAGATCCATAAAAAGCTCATCAAGTAAGTCATTGCTAGAAAATATCCCTTTTAGAAACACTTGTATTTGTGCAGAATACTCAGTTTTTTCGTATTCCCAGTCTTCGTCGGCATAAGCGGATATTACGCTTTTTGTCGGCATATAGTAGTCTATTTCGCTGCTTTCGGCTCTCTCAATTAAATAGTCAACCTCGTCATCGCCTATCCATTCGCTGATAATATAGCCCCCTTCTGCATAATAAATGCTATTGTAACCGTCATAATCATAATAAAATGATTCTGCATCCATAATGCTCATTTTTTCTTTATGGTGTCTATTCCAGATTTCAACATATTGCCCAATTTTATATACGCCGTATAAGTTATGCAGAGCAGCAGCATATGATCGCATCTCTCGAGTGCGCAGCGCTTTTTCCGAGATGCCTTTTTCTTCCTTGATATTTTTGTATATCAGCCGGAGTTCATTTGGCAAAACGATATGTATATCATCGTTTTGTTTATAGAAGTAAATGAATCTATCGATATATAGTGTCTCAATTAAGTATGGTAAAAAAGCTGCTTCTGGAGCAGGCATCTTTCTTTCATTCAACGCAGAAAGATCATCGAGGATCTTGTTTAATGCTTTGCTCGTGTAGGCTGATGCTTTGAAAATGAAATCTTCCAAGATCTTGGCAGCAATATCAGAAAGGCTGTGCAAATCGTTGGTATATCGAGTGCCAGAGCTGTTCTGTTCTGAAAGAATACACTCTTCCAAGCTATATACTGGCGCAGAATGAATTACCCGTAATGCTAGTGTTTCACTAATAAAATCCATATATTATCTCCTAATTTATTGCCTGGCTGCATCTTATTATATCGAATTATGCTGTTTTGCTGCAGAAAAGTTCCTTGTTTATGCAACTGGTGAGAAAAAGCTTGATCGGCATTTGCATTCTGGCCTTACACATGAGCTTTATTTTTGAGCTTTGACAGCTGCGCAATTGGCTGCATTATCTGATGAGGTAACAGGCTTATCCAACGTAGAAATTGATCGAAAATGCATACATTGCCCGCGAATAATGTGGTGTGTGCGCATAAAATATGCACGAATATCCATTGCGTATGTGGCAGGCATGCTGCGTGCTTTCTGCTTCAGAAGGAAAGGCAAGCTTTTATCGTTTGCATGCATTTTGGCAGGTTGCATTACTGTAGTGAAAAATAATGGGCTGGAAAGAAACCATGCAGGCAATATCTTTACATAAACATTGTGCCTTAATGCAGTATTTTGATATTCGATCTTAAGCCCAGTGGCCATTATATATAACATTTAACATTTGCTGCCAATTCTCGTGCCAACAAGTGCATGGGAATGGCTTGATTATAAATATTCTAGCTTGAATGACAGTAAAAATGAATGGGAGAAGGCATAAACCGGCAGCACTTCTGCTGAGTATTATTGATCCTTATTTTTGAATATTGATGGCAAGCTCATTTCCTGCTATACTCTTTTAAGTAAAGCGTGCATCTGCTAACTGGAAATAATAGTCATTAGCATACTCGCAGCGGCTAGCTTAATGCTTGCTGCTTAAGCAAAGAGAGGAGCCATACAAATGAAAAGGCTAAATGTAGTCGATAATGACGCATGCGCAGCATGCCTAAGCTGCACTGTGGCATGTTCAGAAGCTTACCATAAGCAAAACAATTTAAAACTGTCTACTGTACAAATTGTCGAGGAAGATGGCAATGTTAAAGTGCTTACTTGCGATCAATGCGGCAAATGCGCTGAAGTGTGTGAGCCAGGCGCAATAAGGCAGAACAAGCAAGGTGTTTATTTAATCAGCAGAAGAGACTGCACAAAATGCATGAAGTGCATTGATGCCTGCGAATGGGGCCTTATAGTTGCCGCATCTGAAGACTCTGTGCCATCAAAGTGCATCGCATGCGATATTTGCGCAAAAGCGTGCCCAATGGATATTCTAAAAGTTGAGGAAACTGTAACTGTTTAAAGGCCTAATACTTAGCTTGATCAAGCCTCTTTTGCTTTGCAGCACTTAAGGGGCTTTATTCATATCCAGGCAGAAAAGCGAGGATAGGCATGCCATTTCAGGAAAGCGATCTTTCAGATGTGCAGGATTTGTCTTTTGCATCAGCATCTGAAATATATGCAAGGTGCCGAATGCAGTTTGGCACACAGCTAATGGGCTTTATCGCAGACAATGAGGGCCGCTACTTAAATCTGGCATTTATTCTCTCTGATCAGAACCCATATACTGTGAATATAGCAGACTATAGCGATTCTGCGGGAGCTGTTTTTTCAGAGAGTATTTCAGGCTCGATATTTTGGCAAATACAATCAGCCTTTGAGGTGCTGAGAATATCGAGCAAAACCGGGCGTTATCCCTTAAGTGCGCTTAATGAAGCATTTATTAATGCAATTGCGCACAGATCCTATGATTTTGACAACGCTATCGACATAAGCGTCTATAGCGACAGAATCGAAATAGCATCGCCCTACAGGCAAGTTGCCCAAAAAGATTTTAACAGCGAAAGCTTGAGAAACCCGGCTCTTGCAGCAGTATTATGCAGCCTTGGATATATGAGGCTAAATAACACGGGCCTAAAGCTTATTTATGAACAATATGCCAACTATAGCCATAAGCCTGTAATCAAAACTACAGAATCAAGCTTCATAGTGTTATTGCCTTCATTGTACTAATTTTATTTGTATTTATTCGACAGGCCATACTCCAGTTATTGAAAGCATGGCGAAATTTCTTGATTCCTGAGCCAAACATATAGTATAATGCAGCAACTATAAGAAATAGCGAGGAGCAAAATTATGTCTCTAGACGGTAGATATCAATTAGCTAGCCCTGAATACTATGCCCCTCTTCCTGATCTGGGTATGGCGCTTGAGCGCATTGGGCTTGATCCAAATGGCGATTACTCTCCGAGCAAAGAGAATCTGCAGAAAATAATGCTTGCTCACATCATGTCCGTTCCATACGAAACTCTTGATCTTTGCGATTTCAAGCGTTTTGTTGATTTTGATCCCCCGCATTTATTTGAAAAATTCGTATTGCAGCGCAGAGGCGGCTTCTGCTATGAAATTAATGGCTTTTTCATGGCAATTATCGAAGGCCTGGGCTATGACTGCTTCCCTCTTTCAGGCAGGCTGCTCTTTGGAAAGCCATTTTATGGCCCGATGAGCCATAGAACCACAGTTGTTAATATTGATGGAAAAAGGTATCTTTGCGATGTCGGCTATGGAGCAGGGTGCGCAGAAGGCCCAGTGGATATTGATGAGCCTGGAATCCAGGAAATACTGGGATACAGATTTTCAATTCGCCACCATCCGAATGCCCAATTTGGCGATATTACCCTGGTTAAGCATCTGGACGACGGCACTGAGCAGGATTTCTATACAGTATACCTGCATCCGCATACACTCCTTGAGTTTATCCTTCCAAACCAGCAAACCCAAATTTCCATGGCGGAGAGGCGCGTTTGCAGGCTTCGGACTGAAACAGGCAGCATAGCTATTGATGGAACTATTTACCGCCAAAAAGTCAACGGCGTTGTAACTGAGACGGAAATTACCAGCTACCCGCAAATGTATGATATTTTGACAAATGATTTTAAAATGATTGTGCCCCGCATGTCTTTCAGCAGAACCTGGCCAAGGCAATTTGCAATGCAAGGGCTCAAGACAGAAGCGACTACATAAACAGATAACAGTATTTCGATATTTTGATGTGAGGAAATGATATGTCACTTGATGATGGCAGATATACAATATCCAGCCCTGAGTACTTCGCCCCGCTGCCGGATCTGGGGATGGCGCTTGAGCGAATAGGGCTTGATCCGAATGGAGACTATACTCCCAGCAAGGAAAACTTGCAGAAGATCATGCTCGCGCATATAATGACCGTGCCGTATGAGACTCTTGACAGCTGCGAATATAAGAGGTACGTGGACTTTGCCCCGGAGCATTTGTTTGAGAAATTTGTGCTCAACAGGCGTGGCGGGTATTGCTACGAAATAAACGGGTTCTTCTATTCAATAATTGAAGGGTTAGGCTATGACTGCTACCCATTGTCTGGAAGATTGCTCTTTGGCAACCCTGTGTTCAGCCCTATGGGCCATAGGACTACTGTAGTTAGAATCGATGGCAAGAGGTACCTGTGCGATGTTGGCTATGGAGCCGGATGCGCTGAAGGCCCTGTTGATATTGACGACCCTGGAATACAAGACATTTTGGGCTATAGGTTTTCCATACGCCACCATGACAATGCCCCATTTGGAGATATAACGCTGGTTAAGCACCTTGATGACGGAACAGAGCAAGATTTCTATACAGTGTACCTGCATCCGCATACGCTGCTTGAGTTTATGGCATCAAATGAGCGCGCGCAGCTCAGCGACAGGCGAGTTGTCAGGCTTAGGACAGAGACCGGAAGCATAGCTGTTGACGGCACAATATTCCGCAGGAAAGTTAATGGCGAGGTATTTGAAGAAGAAATAACAAGCTACCCGCAGCTTTACAGCATTCTAACGAAAGAATTCAACATGATTGTGCCTAGAATTTCTTTCAGCAAGACATGGCCCAGAGAATATGCTATGGAAGGCCTAAAAGATTCATAGGCTGGAGACATTGCGTTTACTGCTGCACTGATAGCATTTCCCAGAGCTGAAATTCCCGCTTGTGAAATGTGCCCTTTATTTTTCAGTGAAAAAGTTGTTTGATTGTAATAGCTTCATCAAAGCTTGGCTTAAGATGCATTAGGAGCCAAGCTTTGCTTTTTTTTGCGAGCCACAAACTGTATTTTGCTATTCTCCTAACTTAAGCCTTTTCGCATACCGAAAGAATATTTCTTATTAGATTGTTTGGCAATTGCGCATGCGCTGCAAATCATCCCGTATTGCTGCCTGATAGCATCTGCATTAATGGTGAGAGAGTGCTATTCTCTATGGCATAATGCATGCGAGGCTGCTGCATTTTGGACGCTGCGGCTGTTGTAGCCAGTTTTTTCCGTTTTACGTCCCTGGCATTTAGTTAGATGCATTATTTGGCCTATACTGGCAATAAGCATGCATTATGAAAGGCATAAGGAATGAGGAAAAAGCAGTTTTTATTAATCGCTTTGGCTATAGCGGCTATGCTTTGCTGTGTTGGGTGCCAAGCGGGAGAGAGCACAGCAAACAGCGGTGAAGAGCCGGATATTGCACAAGAGCCTATCACGAGCAGCCTGATCGGGAAATGGTTCATGCAAAGCGATGGGCAGGAGCGCGTGGCTTATCTTTCTTTCGAAGAAAATGGATTTAACAGCCTCACTTTTGAAATGAACTGTGACAATGGCGAAAACTCAGCTCATATCAGCGCAACTGCTAGTGTGGCTTCTGCCAACGAGGCGCAAGCTGTCGTTATGGTATGGCACCTTGAAACGCCTGTACCTATAAGATTTGTGCTGGATGGGCAAACTCTTTTTGTCAATGTAGAAATGCCGGAAAGCGCAGAAAGCGAATGGGAGCTGTTTGGCTTTGGAGAATATATCACCTTGAGCGGTGAGTATAAAAAGGCTGATGAACCAAGCTAGAAATTAATTATGAGGGTGCTGCTATTTCGATCCTGCTATCGGCTCGTGCGCTTTTTTTCTCAAAAAGAGGCGGCTTTGGCAGAGCCGCTGCGCTGCTGAGCAAGCTGGCACGAGGCGCTTTCCGTATAGCCTCCGAATGCAGTTAAGCCACTACTGCTAAATGAATGGTGTATAGCGCATAGTGGCTTATTTTTTATAGTTTATTGTTTGCATTCCCTTTTTTAAATATATTGCTTTGAATTGCCATCTTTGCTAGCTAATGCATGAGCAGTAGCAATGCACGAAGCATGGCATTCCATTGGGGTATTCAATGCTTGTTTGCAGAGATCCGCGCCTATTGTCTGTGACCCTGACTGTTACCGGATGCAGCCTCTCATCAATGCTCCATTCACAGGATGACTGGTTAAGCGCTTTGATGAAAAAGCTATATGACCCTGTCTCGCGCAATGACAGCGTCGAGAAAATTGTTTCTCCGGATGCATTATTTGAAGCACGGGCAATTTCCCTGCCATTTGAATCGAATAATCCAAATAGGAACATTCCTTCTACCAGAAGTGCGCCTTCAATTTCTACCAGAGCGCTCAGTTGGGTTGAAGCAGCTCTTGCCGAGTAACGAGTACTGAATATTATCTCGCCTTCAGAGATGGTATAGCTAATGATAAGATTGCTGCTTTCGTTTTCAACTGCTGTTATTCTAAGAGAGTACACTTTGCTGTCATATGCCCAGCCGTTGTAGCGCTGCGCTATTTCCTTCACAGTAAACGTATATTCTCCTTCCGCGCTTATAGTAATAGAGCTGAAGTTAATAGTGCCATATTTAGTGTTTCTTGCAGTCGAGACAAGCCTGTTGTTTTGATCATAAATGCCGAATTTTATTTTCCTTGCCGGCAGGTATGCACCAGTTGAAATTACACGGCCTGTGATCGCAACTTTGCCTGGATTGATGTTCTTAACGCCTATTGTGCAAGCAATATCATAGTTATTGATAAGATAGGCAAAATTCATCGTACGGCTTGTTGCTCTGATATTGCCTGTATACCAACTTATGATCTCAGTGCTGTCAACGGTGTATGCAGTAAATGCTTTGTTATTTTGTAAGATAAAGCCTTCTGCTATGCTAAGGCTAAACAGTTCATCAATATCTATCCAAATGCCACCACCATCTCTTGTGGCGCTGTTTGCTGATATCTCACCGGCTGTAAAGACAGTTGAGCCGCTTGTGCTTATGTAAATGCCTCCACCGTCTGAAACTGTAGCCGTGTTCCCTTTTACACTAGCGTTGATGCCTGTCATTTCAAAAGAACCGTTGGACACATACACACCGCCTCCAACAGGGCTGGTGTTAGCACTGATTGAGCCGCCGCTCATTTCAAATGATCCGCTTGCAATGTACAAGCCACCGCCGGATCCATACATAGAATTTATGCTCTTTGAAGCGTTATTATCGATCGATCCACCTGACATTGTGCAGGCAGCCATAGTGTAAACGCCTCCACCGGCGAGCGCTGCGTTGTTTGAGACGCTGCCGCCAATGATGTCTATTGTGCCATCTTCCAGGTAAATGCCTCCACCATTCAATATGGAAGTGTTGCTTGTTATGCTGCCTCTTTTGATGCTTAGAGCAGCATTTTCAATGTATACGCCTCCGCCTGCTTCAAATGCTGAGTTATTGGCTATTTCAATAGCTGTTGTTACAGCAGCAGCATCGCCTATCAAGAAATCGCCTGATTTCACGTATATGCCGCCGCCCTTATTAGCAGTGTTTAGGTTTATAGTGCCACCATCGAGCGTGAATTCACCATCTGCAACATATACCCCTCCTCCAAAGCTGGCGGCAGTTGCATAGATAGAGCTGATCATGTTTGCTGAGATTGACCCGCCTGTCATATTGAAAGTGCCTTTAGTATATACACCAGCACCAATCAAGCAAGCATTTTTGCTGATCTCCCCAGCGCTCAAGGCAAAAGTTCCAGCTTCTGTCACATATACCCCTCCGCCAAAGCTATCCTCTGCCGCATCGGCTGAGCCCGTTATATTTGCTGAGATTGACCCGCCTGTCATGGTAAAAATGCCTGCGGCATATACCCCTGCACCTTTCAGGCTGGCATTTTCGCGGATTTCTCCGCCGCTCATGTTGCAAGCGCCATTGCCTTTGACGTGAACTGCACCGCCAGAATCAGCGTTCCCACTATAGCACTTTGTTATCAAAGCGCCTTGTTCAATATTCAATACAGCGCCATTGTTTACTTGCACACCGCCGCATTGATCTCCGCTTACAGATAAAGCGCTGCTAAAACTGCCTTCTAAAACAACTGTGCCGAGCGTAAGCTCGCCATCAACAGTAAAATGGCGATCTGTGCCAGCCATCTTGATTTTATAAGCTGTAATGCCGCTGGATATAAGCGTTATATGTATGCCTGCCGGAATATTTACAGAGCTGTCCAGCTCATCATCAAAATTGATAACTATAATAAATTCAGTATCGCCATCAGTGTCATTTTCTGCTGCTGTTACTGCATCCTGCAGCAGATTGAATGAAGCACTTTCTTTTGTTTCATCGCTATACAAAAGAACATAGCGTTCTTGTTCAGCCATATTATGTTTCCTCCACTTTATGTTATGCCAAGCTGAATGAAATGACAGTATATGAGATTGCTATTCAGACATTTGGTTGCACAAAGCTAGAAATTGCCCTATATACAGTCTTATCATTGTTGAAGGCATAACAATGCTTTCGATTAAGCAAGGCTAGTGGAGTATATGTGCATTTGCTGAGGCTAACTGAAATAAGAAAAGCGCTGCTGTTATGATTTGCTTAAAACTCGCAGCGCATGGCGTGATTGGGCTAATATAAGCTCTTTTGGCTTCATTTTAGCGGAAGCCACGCACTTTCTCTTTTTTATTAATGAGCTTTTCTGCGTGAGCTATAATACTCAAGCGATCTATGCTGAAATTCCACAGTAGTGCTGCGAATCCAATTCCTATATTGCAAAGCGTTCTCATATGTGTTCGTATCGCCTCGAGTATTTTGTGACAGAACTTTTTTTACGCCATCGATGCCGGCTGAACCTGAGTTGTAAAGAATGTCCATATCATAAGTTGCTATTGTGCCTGAAAGAAAGCGCTTAGTATTGTAGTTGACAATTCCTTTATCGATATTAAATACAGACAGGCAGATAATGATAATGGATGCTGCGATTGCACAAAACCGCATGGACCTGAAAGGCCTTATCTGGTTTGCTATAACAGCTATAAAGCAGATTGCCAGAAAGAGCATAAATATGCTTGATGCTACTCTAAGCTGTGTAAGCCCCAACTCTGAAATATAAAGCATCATTTTTGCTGCTGATGCAGTGGCAAAGAGAAGCGAGTAGCATGAAATTGTAATGATCAATGCCTTTCTGATGCTGCTTTCAGATGAAAAACGCGTAACAGCGCCAATAGCGCATAAGTTTATGGCGCTTGCGATAATCAGCTCAAAAAAGCCTCTGCGAGCAAAAGTTGAATATGACATTGCGTTATTTGGCAAATGCCCTAAAACAGCAGAAACCACATATTGAATCTGGCTTGCCCAGAAGATGCCATACCAAACACAAAGCCCGCCAAGAGCTATGTTTACTGTTATTGGGCTGAGCGGGCGGCTTTGCTCTTCCTCTTTAATGACAAGCTCCTGCTCTGCAAGAGAGGTGTGCATGCCATACCAATATGGGGCTATAAACACTGCAAGGCAGCAAGCGACTATTGTTTCGATAGCAAACAAGCTGCCAAACTTGCCTCTTAAGCCATCAAAAAGATAAGCAAAGCTTCCAAGATCAGCCTGAAAAAGCAGAGGAGTTACGATTGCTATCAAGAGAGCTGCAATAACAATGCCTAGGAAAGCCTGGCCAAAAAAACTCTTGCGCTCATCTGAGCTTTCTGCCGAAAAAGGCGCTGCAGCCTCTTTCCATATGGAAAAGTAGCTGTCAAAGGTATCTTTTAGCATTGCTCTGAGCATGTCGCTGATCTCGCTGTTGTGCTTGGTTGGCGTCTTCATAACAACAAGCAGCAAAAAGTAAGTTGATGAGAGCACCAGAAATAATGATCTAGCAAACACAGATATCATGCCGTCTTGAATGCTATAGCTTATAGCGCAGATAATGCAGCATGAAAGCCAGTATAATGCCTCGCGGTTTATAATATGCCCTCTAGAGCGCATGAAAGCCGCGGCTAATGCTATATAAGCAATGCAAAAGGCTGTTACAATCCAGCCTGACCAATAAAACAGCACATGCTTAGCGAAAATGTATGCTAATGCAATGAGCAGGTATGCGTATATAGTGCTGTTGCCGGTGAAGAAATATTTTTTGTCTTTAATTTTATGCTTCATAATTCCTCCGAGATTCGCATCTGGATAGAGAATAGCATATCGCATATCGTTTATCAATACGTTTATATTGATAAACGATAAATATTTTTCGAATAGCTTTATCTGCCAATCTAAATCTACATCAGCAATGCGCGGCGCATGGTTTCATTCCTGAGTTTTTATTAATCTTGCCGGTACAGAGTTTCTGCTTGGGATCTGCTTTTGCAGCCTTAAATAGGCTGACGAGGCAATAGAGAGCTTTGATGCGGGAAAAAGACAAAATAGCAGTAAAAAGCAAGCCGAAAAAGGACGATAGCATAGCATCACAGAGCTTCTTCAGCTTGTTGGCAGTTTCAAGCAGCGAATAGGTTGAAATTGTGCTTTGCGTAAAGATAGTAGGCTTTGCCAGGTGCCCAGCCCCGATTGCTGCAGGCATGCCGCCTAAGCGAAAAGAGAATGAAAAAGCGTTTTCACATGAACACGAAAGCAGTAGGCTGCCAAGTTGGCAGAAGTGCTGCTTAACGCCTGATTGCCTATGGGCCTTTGGAAGCGCGCTCGGAGCTGCATCTGCAGGCGCAGGATGGGCTAAGGCAGCGAAATTGTAGAAATCTTATGAAGCCAGATATAACATGATTGATAAAATGATAAATGCTGTTGTCGAGTGGATTATACGCTACTTTTATGGCATGGCAGAGGCTGAGGGCGCATCATGCTTTGCAACATAGTTCGTTCCTGCACAGACAGGCATCAAGATCGAAAAACCATAAAGCTCCATGCAGGCAATATAGCTTCGCTGTTTTTAGTGGTTTCATGAACGCAAGGCTGCTTAGCAGCTCTGATATGCTCGACAAATACTCGATCACGATATTGTCAATCGCACAGTGAACAAAATGCTTTGCTTGGCCAGCACATAAATCCGAAATCGATCCCATAGAATGCCTAGTAATATAAATATTGGAATATAAAAATGGAAGCCTTCCTATGATTGCCCTATTGAGAAATCATAGAAATAAAACTTAAATACAAATATGAGGCTTCCTTATATGAATAATAGCATAAATAATGCCGAAACGAAACAGACATCTATTGCCCAAGCGCCAAAACTGCCTAGCCCATGCACTGAGTCAGGCCTTCTCGCGCAGGAAACTGTCCTTGCCGCCATGGACTGGCGGGGCTTTAACCGCCAGCCCAAGCGGCGGCTTAGAAAAATCATCAGATCGTGCCCCATCCTTTCTGATGCAATAGGCGAATACATGCCTGATCTGGCTGGCATGCTTTGCGACTACGTTTTAAGGCGCTTTGGGATTTTTGTATAGAGCCGCTCAAAACCTAGGGGCTATAATATACGATAATGCCCCTTTCAGATATCGGGTTCCGAATCGACAAAGAGGCCTCATCAGATCCAGGCTTTACAATGGCGTGCTTGCCATCAGGCAAATCGCCAGCCCTTGTTAAGCCGCTTTCTGTTTGCATTTCTTCTATATTTGACAAATCCAGTGAATCAAAGTCGCTGTTTGCGCCCTCCAAGCCTCCCGGCTTGGAATAGATCGCTATCATCCCCAAGAACGAGCTGTCATAGACTGCACCTTCAAGGATACTGTCAATGCCTTCGCTGTAAGCTTCACAGCTGCTTAGCGCAGCGTGCGCTATTTCTGCGGCAATCCATTGGGCATGATCCAGGGCAAGCGCATTTCCAAGCAATCCGCTCAATCCGCCTGATTCGCTATGCGTATTTAGGAGAGCAGCCGCTCGGGAAAGCACGCTTTCAATGTAGCGTTGGCTGGCGATGCTGAACTGCATCGCCCAGTTTGCTCTGCCGGCAATAAACTGGCTGTCTGCTTTTAGCTTTTCGATCGTTTTGGCATCTCCAACACTTCCGCTTAGGCGAAAGTCGCCATAGCCAGTTTCAGGCTCGAAAACAATTGCGCCGGTTCCCTCCCAGCTGTTGAGCAGTATAGGCTCTTCAGGCACGATGGCTGACAGGCCATTGGCAATCGCATCGCCAATAGAGCTAATAAGCACTCCAGGTATTTTTAGCTGGGCAGTTTCAAAATCGGCATTGCCCTTTGAGGCAATATGCAAAGGAATGCCAGCATTATATGAGTATGCAATAACTGAAGCTGTGCATACAGAGCTCGCTCCGGTGAATTGCTCTATAACAGCGCTTGCGAGAGCAGATGAAAACATCCCGGCAATAAAGTTAAGCTCGAAATTTTGGCTTTCATTGCAGTCGGTAGCCTTTGAATCGCCAAATGCGCCGATTGTGTCGATCGCAAACCATGCTTCTTCATCGCAAAAACTTATTTCTCCTTTCAGCAATAAAAACCTTAATTGGTATTCTGCGATGCAAATATTTAAGCTTGGCGCTCTTGGGTTTTCATATATCTTTTGCAGCAAGCTTTCATAGCTGTTAAGCTGAAAAAGGTATGACTTTGCCATTGCTGACAAATAGTGCAGAATGTTATCGTTATAGCTCGCGCTTTCGCTAATTTGCCTCAAATCCACACGCGCTTCGCCTTCCCCCATGCTGCCGCAATCAACGGCAAAGGAATATACACATCCCACTTGCACAGTTTTGCGAAAGCTCATGGTTGCGCCATCAGAACGGGCAACTAAAACCTCAAGCGTTTGAAGGCTGCTGAGCGTGCTTGCATTTCCGTAGAAAACTTTTTCGCCAACTGTCAGCGCTGTTGTGAATTTTGGCTCGCTGTCAATTTGCGCCCTGGCATTTTCTTCTGTGAATTCATAGCCATATCCATATTCGCTGTTTAAATAGTTTATGGATATTGGAATGTGGCGCAGCTCCGAAGCGCTTGAAGAAAATTCAATGCCATCCAATCTAAGTGATATGCTGTACGAGTCCAATGAAAATTCTTTGCTGTTAGGCAGGCTGTTTTGCGAGCACCCGTTCATGCATATAGAAAGCTGGATAAGCGCCAGCGCAAAAACAGTGCGCCGCTTGCCGGATGAAAGCATTTTGGCCATCTCCTCTGGTGTCATTTCATTTAAAGGCGGCAGCTGCATCCGAATGGCAATGCCCACAGCCTTCATATTTATCCTGATTGTACCAGCCAAACCCAAGCCTGCGCACGTTTTTTGTCAGCATTTGGCATGCTTCTGGGCGAAAGAAAGAGCCGCCTTATGCTGATTTTGCCTGATATACGCATTTTTAGAATAAGCCCGCTTGGCGCGCAGCGAATTGCGCTTCACAGATGCCAAATTATTAGCCAATTACTCTTATGCAATTCGAGCAAAAAACGATAACGAAGAGGCATTCCATATGCGCCTTTCGCTATCAAGCTGTCTGAAAAAAACCTTGCAGGGAAACTGCTAACCACAATTATGCATAAAAGGCCAATAAAATTGTAGATTCGGCAATCCTGTCTGCAGTGCGCAAGTTTCGGAATGCACATGCGAAGGGAGCAGCGAGCCATAAGATATGCGATGCACCAGTTAAATTCTTTCTGCTTTTATTCAGGCTTAAGGGATGTTAGTGTAGAACGCAAGTGTTATAATTGTTAAAATGGATTTTTCGCATGGCTAAAATGCCATGCAGTAAGGAATCAAAATGCAAAAAGAGCCAGATATACTGATAGTTGAGATGCCTGTTTGTCGAATGGCATCTTCAGGGCCTTTATCAGATGATGATGAGATAAAGCGCTTCGAAGCAGCTTGGAACCGTCTCGCTTCACAAAACGCAGACAAGGTGAATCCACGTGACTATATGTACATCGATGAAGAGAGCGGAAAAAGCGTTTGGCTTTATCTAGTTGAAGACTGGATGAGCGAAGATGACATTGACGGTTTCGAAATAATACCTTTTGAAGGCGGGCTATATGCATCAGCACTTGCAGACAACTGGGACTACAGCGAATACGAGCGTGTGTATAACGGTATTGTCTCATGGACTGATAGCCAGGAAAAAATCCAGCTTGATGATAAAGTGCGCAACTTGCTGTTTCACTTTGCCGGCCCGCATTCGGCGCATCTTATTGAGTTAAACTATGGAAAGATTCGCTATTTTATCCCGATTAAGATGATCAAATAGTTACGCCATCTCTTTGAGATGGTTGTAAACTCAAAATGTGCCACTGTTAAACCATGCGCCAACTGATGCAGAAAAGACAGCATGCATGGGCTCTGAAGTGCTGTAATATGCTTTCGTAGAATAGCATGTAAGGGTATATATAGACTGGCTTTAGGGGTGAGGACTTATTGCTTCTTGTGCACGCATGCCAGGTGAGAGGCTGTCTTGAATGATGTAACAAGCAGAATAAACCATTCCGCTGAGCTCTTTCACTGCGTGATCGTAGGCGAAATTTATACTTTGCATTAGAGTAATTTTGTTTCACGCGATAGATATTTGATATCAGGGCAAAGTGCACAGTTAATTCTATACATATATAAATAATGATAACTCTGGAAAGCTCAAGAGGCATATTAAGCAAGGGGCCTTTCCGAGAGGAAAAAAACTACAAAAAAAAAGCACATTTTTAAAGGAAATTTCCATTTTACTTATGGGATATAATGGATGCTAAATAGAGAGTGTGACAAAATGTTGCCAAAAATGATGAAAATTGAATGGCCTTTCCGAAAAGGTACCCTGAAAGCAGCTTATATTGCGAGTTTCAAGAAGGCAGGGTCAGAATTAAGGACGACCCCTTCGGGGGATTGAGACGCCAAATAAAAAGAATGCTTCCAATTTTTTTAGTTCTGTCAGAATTAAGGACGACCCCTTCGGGGGATTGAGACCCCTTTTCAGATATGTTGGCATAAACTTCTGTTGTTACGTCAGAATTAAGGACGACCTCTTCGGGGGATTGAGACTTTTCGACCGTTGAAACTGAGATGGCAGAATTGACATTGCGTCAGAATTAAGGACGACTCCTTCGGGGATTGAGACGCTTTCGTAGACCTTATATTCCTCAATTCCAGTGTTTGTCAAAATTAAGGACGACCCCTTCGGGGGATTGAGACTTTTCGACCGTTGAAACTGAGATGGCAGAATTGACATTGCGTCAGAATTAAGGACGACTCCTTCGGGGATTGAGACGCTTTCGCAGACCTTA
>Ga0082212_10001141_pt1 | contig 39055 bp, 37 predicted proteins | sample TergutNt197P3_FD_71548 | JGI IMG/M metagenome (GOLD analysis project Ga0082212, IMG submission 71548) | Neocapritermes taracua P3 segment gut microbial communities from Petit-Saut dam, French Guiana - Nt197 P3 | ecosystem: Host-associated > Arthropoda: Insects > Digestive system > Gut ...
GTTCTCACAATATATCTCTTCTGACGGGTGCATCAAAATCTCTCCTTCAATCTTGCGACGATCTTGTCCGCTATTTCGATCTGGCTCTCTTCTGCGTCTATTATCATGAAGTCGAATTCGTCGGCTAGCCTCAGGTATTCTCTCCTGGTGTTCTCCAGATATCTGGACTCTTCGTACTTGCTCAGTTCCCCCCTCCCGCCGATCCTGCCGAGACCCTTTTTCGGGTCGATGTCAAGAAGCACGGTGAGGTCCGGTTCGGTGATCACCGGCATATTGAGGGAGATCAGCCACTCCCTGTCGAGGGCCTCTCCGTTCAGTCCGGAGGATTGGTATGCGACCGTGGACGCGAAATACCTGTCGCATATCACGATGTACCCCTCATCCACCCATTTCAGCATTCTTTCGGTGTGTACGGCGCGGTCAGCCACGAAAAGAAGGGCCTCCGCCTTCTGCGAGATGCCTTTCACCCTTCCCTCTCTTATGAATCCGCCTATCTCATCGTAGGTGGGTTCCTGGGTCACTTTTACCTTGTATCCTTCATCCGAGAGCTTCTTTTCCAATACACCGCAAAGCGTGGATTTCCCCGCACCGTCGATGCCTTCTATCACAAGGAACGCTCCTTTCAGAAACCCACTCTCCGTGACCGTATCATATCCCGCATTAATACCGCTTGCGTTGGCGGACAGCCTTTCCAACAGCGTACCCAGCGATTCAATGTCTTTTATGTCCTTTTTGCAAAGGAAAGAGAGCTTTGCCCTTATCTCGCTGTCAAACTCGACCCCCAGAGAGAACAGTTGGAACCCCAGTTCGCGGGCGATCGTTCCTCCTCTGCGGTCCCAATCGGTCAGTATCACGGCCTTCTTGCCGCTTCTGTGTACATATTCGGCGGCTTTCAGCGGACCTCCCTCCGACTGTATCATGAAGACCTCGCCTCTTATGCCCAAAGACTCCAGGGCCCTTCTGTCCTTGAGCCCTTCCACCAGTACGATGCGGTCCTCAGAGAGCCTTTTGAGCTCTTCGAGCACGTCCTTTATTTCGGCAAGCCTTTCTTCGTCATTCACTGTGTTCCCTCAGTTTTGAGATAATTGCATCAGGGTTCCCTTCGATGAATATGGTCTTCTGCCTGCTTGTGTGCCCGGATATGACCAGTGCGGGGGAGTTCGCAGCCTTGCGGAGGATCTCTTCCGCCTCTTTGTTCGCCTTTCCGTCGAGGGGCGGGGACCTCACTTTGATCATCAGTCTCTTTCTCCATTCATCGACCCCTTCGATGCCGGACCTGTCAGACCTTGGAGAGACCAGCACATCCACCTCCACTCCGAGGTCCCTGACCCTCAAGACTTCCTCAAATGACATTGCGTTCGATATCTCTGTTGGACATTATCTTTATTTTCTTCGGTATTGCGTTTCAGAGATGTGTGAATAAAACCATATATCGACATGAAAATAGGGGTAACAGATGTCAAAGAACTCTGATCCCATGTCCTTCGAGGACCTTGGCGCCATATACAGGACGGAGAAGAAGTCCCCCACGCTGTCAACGGTCAGGAAGGACCTCTATTCCGCCATGGCGGGCCTAATAGTGGGCCTTAGAGCAGAGTATGAGAAGCATCTCTCCGCCGACCCCGATTCGATAATATGCGAGGGGGTTAATCAACGCCGCAAAAGAGCGGTGTCCATGTCGAGGGAGATCACCGAACTCCGAATGGGGAAGATCGCATCGCTCGCCCTCATCGGCGCAAGGGGCGGACAGAACGTTCTCAACAATCTTACGCCGGAGGAACGGGAGTACTACGACGATATGCTGAACATTTCCAGAAGGCACGTTGGGATAATGGACAGACTGAGCGGCAAAAGGAAGTTCGAAACGCCCGACATAGATCCGGAACCTGTCGCCGAGAAAGAGGTCCCGCCGCCGAAGGCGGAGGCCTGCCCGGAGATCGAACCTGAGGTAGAGGATACTTCCGAGCCTGCTGCGGAGGAGCCGCCGGAAGATCTGCCTGCAGCACCGCCGGCGGAGATGCCGGAAGAGGAAGAGATGGTCGTCATAAGGGTCTTGGAAGATCTGCCGCCGTTCTCCGGCCCCGACAGGAATTACGAACTTTCCAAGGAAGACATCGTTCGAATGCCAAAGACCATGGCGATGGCGCTCATCAACAGAGATAAAGCGGTCCTGCTCAACCCCGGACCCTGAGCGTCCTGGTGTCCCCTTGGAACTCGAGACAGTCGATCTGCAGTCTTTTCAGCCCTGTCATCTCCGCTACCGTTTCCCTCGCGATATCCGGTGCATTGTTGGTCTTGCTCAGATGTGCCAGGAATATCTGTCTGTTGTCTCTCATTGTCCTTTTTATCGCTTCGGCGCAGTCGACATTGGCCAAATGCCCGGTGTCGGAAGCGATGAGCCTTTTCAGGTATATGGGGTATGGGCCTTCCGCGAGCATCTTCTTGTCATAATTGGCTTCTATTACTGCAACATCCGCTTCTTTCAGCGCATGCTCCACTTGAAAAGTGAGTTTCCCCGTGTCGGTGGCGACAAGCACCCTTCTTCCATCAGCTTCAACCAAGAAAGCGTTCGGCTCCGCCGCATTGTGGGATGTGGGGAGAGGAGTGATGTTCATGCTCCCCACGCAGAAGGAGCCCATGGTCCTGATCTCAGCGTATTCAACGCTGCCTATCTCGCTGCAGTCGAACGTCGCTTTGTTGCACATGACCGGGATATTGAACTTCCTTGACACCGGCCCCGCACCTCCGATGTGATCGGAATGCTCGTGGGTCACAAGCAGGGCCTTCAGCGACCTGTGGTCTATGCCTTCTTTCCCCATCAGTTCCATCGTCTTTTTGCAGCTGATCCCCGCATCTATCATTATGGCCTCATCGTCGAGCTGTATGACCGCGCAATTCCCATCGCTTCCGCTTGCAAGGACATGTACCTCGAACATCGGCCCTCAGACCTTCTTTTTGTAGATGTAGAAAATTATGTCCGATCTTACCAATACTCCGACGAGTACCCCCTGTTCCAGGACCGGCAGGCGGTTGACATTGAGCTGCATCATCTTCCTGAGCGCTTCCACGATCTTCTCGTCGGGAGTGGTGGTCAGGACGCTTCTGGTCATTATGTCCTCTACCTTGACCTCGGATATCGCTTTGTTGGCGTCGGCAAGGGCGGTATCCGTCGTGACCCCGTCCATAGGCAGGCTGAGAAGAGAGTGAGAACTCGTGTCCTTGTCCAGTTTGTCCTGGTACTTCAAGATCAGATTGAGAATGTCGTTCTCCGTTATCATGCCGATGACGTGGCTCCTGTTATCCACCACCGGCGCACCGGTAACGTTGTCCACGGCGAACTTTATCGTGGCCCGCTTTATCGTGTCCGTCGGCTTGACTGTTACCACCTGAGTGGTCATAAGGTCCCTGACCCTGAGTTCGTTCATCGCCTCCACATATGTACCCGCGAATATATGAGTTTGTATTCGTTGATCGCCGTAGTTCTCGCTCTTTGTAAAAACAGACAGTTTTATCTATCTTAATGTAATCAAGAGGCGCACGGGGCCTGTAGCTCAGCTAGGTAGAGCGATCGACTCTTAATCGATCGGCCAAGGGTTCGAATCCCTTCAGGCCCGCTTTTTAGATTTCAAGCTGAGATTAGATATTTCCCCCTTCTTTCATATCTGGAACTATTTGTCTATTACGGAATAACTGCAATTTGCAGTAGGATTCTATTACACCGGGCGGACGACGACAGCGAACATACCCGAGAATAGCAATGTCTGGCTGTCGTGAGATGACAAATATATAAATCCGAATAAAGCGGATACTGTGAACACAAAATGGCATCATGGGAACCCGTTGATCGATTAATATCGGTGACCAAATCCCTTCATGCCCGCTTTGCGTCAAATGGAAAAGAGAGTGGGAAAGAAATGGAGAAAAGACTGATCGCACCTGTAATAATAACGGCCTGCATCGTTCTGTTCTGCGTTCTTTCCGCGGTCGTGGGCCTTATCCTCATTGACGAAGTGGGCCTTGCGGCAGCGGCCGTGTGGCTGGTCATCATGCTGGCCATCATCGGCATCCACATTTTCATATTGGCGCAGAGAGTAAAAGAAATAAGGAGCGGTGAAGAGGATGATCTTGGTAAGTACTAACTATATCTCGGGAAAGGAACTGGAAATGCTTGGGCTCGTGAAGGGCAGCACTGTCCAGACGAAGCACATCGGAAAGGACATCACGCAGGGACTCAAGAGCGTGGTGGGCGGTGAGCTGAAAGCGTACACAGAGATGATGAATGAAGCAAGGGCTCAGGCGACGAAGAGGATGGTCGAGGAAGCGGAGGCCCTTAAGGCGGACGCCGTCGTGAACATCCGCTATTCAACATCGGCGATCGTCCAGGGCGCGGCAGAGGTCATTGCATACGGAACGGCCGTAAGGTTTGTCTGAGACCGCCGATCGGCGCAACGCGCCTAAGAAAGGGGACCTTCCGGCCCTTCATTAGTGAGAGGTCGGAAGTTTACCGCTTTCCCGGTTTGTATGCCTTGAGATACTTCACCAGGTCCTTGTCCGCATCCGTCCATTCCGGGGTCTGACCGTTCTTCATAAACTCATTGTACCAGTCAGCGGCCTCCTTCATGTACGGCGCCATATCCAGCTTCTTTTTGATGATTATCTTGGTGTTGTCCTCATTGGGTATCCAATTCTTAGGTCTGTCATAATCGGCATCGCCCAGGAACCCTACCAGAAACACGATCTTGTCCAAGCGGGACAGCTCCGCATACAGCGATGCCTGCAGCATGTATTGCTCCGCAACGTTGGTGTAGTCCCCATTCTCGTCCAGCCACTTCTCCCTCTCGCCGGAGGTCTTGATCTCCAGAATGGAATTCCTTTTGCCGTCGACCGTAACGTAACCGTCCACAAGCCCGCCGAATACTTTCTCGTTATGGAAGTGATCATAACCGCACATTTCTCCGGGAGCGGGTTCCTCTATGACCGTCTTGGATCCGTCCGGGAGTTCCAACAGAGGTACAAGCGAGGAAACGTTCTTCCTCATGTAGGATCTGAGCACAGGCTCGAGGATATTGCCTGCCTCGATGTATTTTGTTTTGGTATCCTCGCGATAGATGCCCGCAAGATCCAGCGCAACGGAGAAAGGTGTCTGGAAATCCCCTCTCCCCAATATCGGAGCGAGTCTTGTTCCCGTGATCTTCTTGATCTTGTACGGATCGAAGTAGACGATCCTGCCGTCATCGTCGATATCCTCGATCCTGTGTCTGCCGTCGAATGCCATACCTGAGAATGGCCGGAGGAGGATTTTATGGTGTCGGGTGTCTTTTCGCTTTTTGGATTATGACCGCTGTGAGCATATTATCCGTTCAACCTGTATACCGGCATGGGGTTCATTTTGTGGCGGCCCGCTTTGTGAAGCTTGTCCATCCTTTCTTTTGCTGCCTCGTTCTCACATACGCCTTCGCGTGTCGTGCTCGACGTACCGCGGAAATTTTTGCCCGCCGCATCCCATAACATTTGCCGGAGGGTCAACTGGCATGTAACGACGAAACCCAGAAATACGCACGCATTATAACGGCGGTCAATGGACGGAAAAAGAGCGTTGGCCATATTCTGCATCATCATCGCAGCCGTATCCGTTGCGGCAGGGGTCTGGGGGCGGGACGGCGCGACGATAGCGTTGTCCTCTCTGGCGGTCTTTTTCTCGATACTGTGTTTCATTTACTGTTCAAACACCGTTTACCGCTATTCCGCAATAATGTCAATAACGGTGCTGATATGCACTGTCCTTATGGTGTCTGTCGCTTCGTATGATTCGCTTGTGGACGGAGGGGTCATGTCCGGACACCAATGGATGTGCGTCTGCGGTATCATACATGGGGCTGCGATCATCCCTCTGATAGTCATGTTCTTTTTCTCTGTTGCGGCAATCTTTAACGCCTCATTCAACTGGGTGGTCGTGCCCGGGCTCGGCTGGCTGGTTGGTATGAGTATGCAGCTTCCAAAGAGTGCGCTTATGCTTATAACCCAATATTCTGAGCTGGAACAGGAGATAATCTCCAATACAACCCTCGTGGTGGTGATGCTGGTGAACCTCATCATGTTCATAGCGTTCTCCCTGATCCTCCGCTCTGTCTTCAAGAAGAACCGTTATCTCATTACAGCGAACGGTCTGGAGGTCATGGGATGAACGCCGAGGATGTGAAAGAAAGGCGCATCGCATGGGCCATGCTGATCCTCTGCCCCCTTTCGATCATGATGATGTTCGTGTACGTCACCCTGGGCTATGCCCGCGGCCTTGCCGCCGGGCACCCGGTGGAATATCTTCAGCTGACATGCGTCCTTTGGGCGATCATCATGACCGTGCTTCCTATTCTGAGGCTTGCCAGGCTGGTGTCGCTGCCCCTCTGGTTCATTGTGTTGGTCTACGGCAATATGTACATGTACGTGATCTCATTGTGCGAAGGACTGTATTTCAACATGCTCTGGTGGCCGGACTTCACCCACGTGATCTCGTCCATGGTCATCGCATCGATCGTCTTCATTGCCTTATGCTGCATGGAGGCGGGCTCTCCCAAGCACGTAACTTTCGGATCAAGAGGAGGCATCATCGCAATGACGATCTTTGCGGCCTTCAGCTTTGGCGCCATCTGGGAGATCATGGAGGGTTTCACTGATATCCTTACCGGCGTCGATTATATGTCGTACGGCGCGCTGCACACGATGGGCAACCTGGTCGCGGACATGTTGGGCGTCATCATCATGGCGGCGGTGGCATGGCTGCTGTTGAGCAGCCATGAAGTGAAGGACATTGCATCAAAGGTACGCCTGGGAAGAAAGAAGATAGACACCAACGAGTGATCCCGATCGGCGGTCGATTGGCATACAGACACCTATGTCAGCGCATTTAGATATTGTTAGTAAAAACATATATTTTTGAAAAAGAAAAAACCAGTTCGCAGGCGGCCGGCGACAACGGGAAAGAAAAGGACGAAAGCGACCTGTGGGCCGATCATCACGGCAGTGGCTGCCGTAGCGTTGCTGTTGGGCGCGCCGGGCGCAGGATCGTTCTTAGTGAAAAACTGCCAATCATTTTATCCAAAATCCGACATACCTCCGTCAATGAGAAGATATGATCTGGTTTGTTTCGATATGGACGGCGTCCTCACTTCTCTGAGAAGTTCATGGCATTGGCTCAATCTGTGTCTGGACGTTAACAACGATGCTTCGTATCATGCGTACATCTGCGGAGAGATAGACGAGCCGGAGTTCATGAGAAGAGACATCGCCCTGTGGAAGGGAGTGAAACCGGACATAAAGATCTCCGATCTCATTGGATTCTTCCAAGATATGCCGCTTACCCACGGCATACAGGAGACGGTGGCGTGCCTCAGGAGCAATGGGATAAGATGCGTGATAGTCAGCGGCGGCGTCGACCTTGCTGCAAGGATGATCGCGGAAGAGTTCGGGTTCGATGACTATGCGGCCGATGAGATATGCAGCAACCCCGACGGGACCCTGACCGGCGAGGGAAAGATGAACGTTGACCTTAAGGACAAGGGCATTACAGTCAGACATTTCATAGAAAGATACGGCACTGTGATGGACAGGACCGTCTCTATCGGCAACTCCTTCACGGACATACCGATGTTCAAGAACAGCGGGATGTCTATCGCTTTCAATCCGACGGATGAGTTCACCGCAGAAGCCGCTACGTACGTGGTGCGGTCGGCCAACATCTCGGATGTTCTGGACCACATCCTCTCCGACGAGGACGGTCATTCCTGATCGAAGTCAAACCCGTCCTGATCGTCGTCCTCTTCAAGATCCAGGACCTCATATCTCTTCTTCCTGATCTTGCCGTATATCCTTGTGATGTCCCTCGCTTCGGCTGAGCCTCTTTTCAGAATGCGGTCCTTCGTCTTTATCGCATGTATGAGAGCATCAAAATCGTCAAAGGCGAGGATCGTCCCGATAACGAACTCGTCATCCGGTTCCGCCTCCGTCCTTACGGAATAGGTCTTGTGCCCGTCGTTCACTGATACCTTCACGCTGAGGACGTCAAACTGTTTGACCCAGAGAGCCTTGATCTCATCGGCCTCGAACTTCTTTCCTTTCTTTCCGTCCTTGGTCTCGATGTGGGTGATGCACACCCACCTTCCGTCATCAAGATAGAATTCCTCTCCTACGACCAGGACCTCATTCGATTCGAGTTCCGTTTCTGTGGTCTCCGTTACATCGCCATCGCTGAAAAGCACTTTTATCTTTAGGACCTCGGGTATCCTTACGGTGTCTGAGAAAACCCTCCCGCACTCGGTACATCTGAATGTGCCCGTGATGTTGTCCTTCCCCATCCTTCCTTTCAGTACATCGTGTTCCGTGAGGTCATCGCAATTCGGACATTGGATGTAAAGGTAATCTTCCATCTCTCTTCTGTCTGCCACTTTTATCACCTGTTCGTTACGAAGGGGGGATCGTGCCCCGGTATTATCACATCAGCATACTTGGTTATCAACTTTATACTTTCCATTGCGGCCCTTTCATCAATATTTATCGCCGGAGGCACCATTCTTTCATAATTCCCGTATTTCGGTATCGCGTCTCCGACGATCGCGTATTTCTTGTCAGCGCAGACAAAGACGCTTACGGATCCCGCTGTGTGCCCGGGAGTGTGCATGACCTTTACTCCCTGTGCCAACTTCATATCGGCCTCCAAAGACTTGGAGCCTTCCACAAGGCCGTGCTCGTCCGGATGTACCAGTATGTCCGCGTTCTCGAACATGTCGTTGTTCCCCGCGTGATCCTGGTGGGAGTGGGTCAGGACCACGGTGTCAACATCCTTTGGGAAAACGCCTATCTGTTTGAAGGACGTCTTCAACGCGGGCCTCATGTAAGGGGTGCTGGTATCCACCACGATCGTCCTCACATCCGTCCTGATGAGAACCGACGAGGAATGCGCATCGAACACATTCCCCTTTTCGTCTCTTTGGAAACTTCCGATCGACAGCACGTCCAATTTTATCATGCTCCCGAATATCATTCACATTAGAATTATATTGTCACATCTCGTGGGTCATGTTAGCATTTTGTCTGAATGAAATAGATACATGTTGCACCCTTTAGACTAAAATATTAAAAATATAGGGAGGGGAAATCCCCCGTTTGCTGTAAAAATGTTTATGGGCTGATGTGGGACGTAAGAGTAATCTCCGAATCACTGATAAGCACTTCGTAGTAGTAAACATCTTTAAACGAATATATCAGGCCATTTGATTGTCCAACGTACATTTCCTGATCATATGTTGAAGAAAAGGACTGAGTCTTTTTCTCGTACACATCGCAGACAACATTTCCATCTATCGTGCTGATCACTTCTGACCTGACTGGCATATATCCGAAAAGAATGTTGTGCACCAAGAAAGAAAGTGCATTTTCCAGCCTAAAATCACCATTCGGCACAGAACCACTAAAGCCTACTTCATTAACATAAGTCAGCGGCGGCAATATCGCTTCAAATATTGAATCGACACCATCTCTGGTACCTGAGAAACAGCATGATACAAATTTTACATCTGTCCCTGAAAGTGACCCTTCGGCTACGCTTTTCAGAGTAAAGGTTCCACTTACTTCCTTCCCATGGTGGATGCCATTCCAAGTATACACTAGCCCCTTGCCTAAATCGCTGGGCATCGAATAATCCTCTGAATCTTTTATTTCATATGCAATCAGCCTGAATGACTCCGAACGAACCTCTCCCGAATCTAGGTCTGTATGGGTAATACTAAATTTGTATGGTATTACATCTTGGGAGGAGGTCATCAGAGAAACATTCGATTGACCAAAAAAGTCGTTCAATATTGTTTCCCACTTGTTGACAGATACATTTTTACCATTATATTCCACAGACTCTGTTCCCGTTTTTGACGAGAACATTACTTCTCCCGTCAATTTATGGACCATAAAAAGACCAAAAGATTGTGATTGGCTTGTTTGCTGGTATGTCCCTGCTCCGTAGCTCCTTTGATGAATCCAACTGAAATACAGTACATAATAGCTTCCGCTTTGTCCTACGATCTCAGCCTTTATTTCAACATACGTTCCTGGGCTGTCGGTGGTTTCGTCTGGGATGGACTCATAAAAAAATGTGCTGCCCATCCCCATTTTACCTTGGATCACAGGTTCATTGACACCAGTTGTACGATCTTTCGAATCACCATTTTTCGACTCATCATCGCTAAGAAGCACATATGCGCCGCCGGCTGACACGCCTACAAGCAGAACAACGACCAATACTGCCACTATGCTAGAAATTCCATTTCTGTCAAATCTCATAACGTTTGGAGTGTCCTATATATATATCGTTTTCTCCATAAAATATGGTGCAACTGCATTTCATGCGCCGCCGGTGTTCATCTCAAAAAATTGCGCAGCACCACTACCTCGCCGCAATACGCCAATTCTGCAAGCGCACCCCTGTTATACGCGCATCCCCATTGCCCTCTAATGAGATACGACCCGAACCTTATCGTCGAGAAGGACGAGGACGTCTATCCTCCTTCGGATGACAGCCTTCTTTTGATAAGATCGCTTGATGTCCATGCCGGAGAGAGGATACTGGAGATCGGGTGCGGCTCCGGCATCGTTTCAATGCATTGCGCGGTGAACGGCGGGATCGTCACATGCGGGGACATCAACCCCAAGGCAGTTGCCCTGACAAAGAAGAACATGGAACTCAACTCTCTGTGCGCGGCGGTCGCGGAGACCGACCTTTACTCCAACATTGAGGGAAGGTTCGACACGGTGATCTTCAACCTCCCTTATCTCCCTGTTGATGAAGAAGGGGATCTGGCACTTGCGTGGTCGGGAGGGGAGGACGGCCTCGGGCCTCTTCCGCGGCTGATCTCCGGCGCACACGATCATCTTCTGCCCGGCGGCAGATTGGTCATCGTGGTGTCGTCGCTTATGGATCAGGATGCCCTGCGGTCAGCATTGGAAGGGCTTGACGTGAAAGTGCTGTCGGAACTCCCTCTCTTTTTCGAGAGGCTCAGCGTGCTTGAGATCAGCCTATGAGCTTCTTTATCGCTTCCGCAAGGAGTTCGTTGGCCTGCTTCCCGTCGATCTTTCCCCTCAGCGCGGCCATGACCGGCCCCATCAGCGGTCCGATCGCATCAAGTCCCTTGGATCTTATGAACTCCTCGCGCTCCTTGACCATCGCCGCTATCAATTCGGCCGCCTCGTCGCTGCCCACCGCTTCCAATCCCAGTTTGCCTACCGCGGCCTCCGCGTCCGAGCCTTTTGCCATCTCCCTCAGCAGGGACGGGAGCGCCTCTTTCGAGAATCTGTTCGCTTTCAGAAGTTCGAACAGCCCCAGCAGCTGAGCGTCCCCTATCGAATCCGGGTCCAGCTCTTCATGTTCCAGCTCTGTGTAGGTGTTTGTAAGGATGGTCGCGGCAACGGCCGGCATGCCCGATCCCTCCGATATCTTGACGAAAAGCTCATCGCGGCTCCTTCTCACTATCTGGTTGGCCTGCTGCGCGTTTATTCCGTACGAGGATACGAGTCTTTTCTCTATCTCCTCGGGGAACTCCGGCAGGTTCTCTCTGATGCGCCTTATCCTCTCTTCCGTCAGCAGCATCGGCGGCACATCCGTCTCCGGATACATCCTTGCTGCGCCCGGAAGCGGCCTCGAGTACCTTGTGGTGCCGTCCGGCAGCGGATCCCTGGTTTCCTGCGGAACGCCTTCGATCGCATAGTTCGCCCGTTCCACGGACACTCTCAGCGCATCCAGCGCCTTCTTCTCTTTTGCGGCGCAGATGACGAACGCGTCCTCCGAGGACAATTTCAGATACTCCCTCAGAGAATCCACATATTCTTTCTCTATTCCGTAGTTGGGAAGCTCGTCGGAATGGAATATCCCTTTCACCCCTCTGGTCCTGGCATATTGCGCCATTTCCGACCCCAGCCTCAATTTTCCGCCGTCGCCGTTCAGCACTCCGGAGAAGCCCGGCAGTCTTACGGCAATTACTTTCCCTTTATCTTCAATGGCCCCTTTGATGACCTTCGAACTGCTTTTTGAGAATAATTCGGTCACATCCTCCGGGATGATATCTGCCGGCTTTGTGCCCCTCTCGTTCAGGATATCCTTTATCCTGATGAGCATCTTCTGCCTTTCCATCTCGTTCCTTACGTAATCGGGAAGCAGCCTGAGTTCCTGAGCCCCTTTGATCTCTACCCTGGCCCCTCTCGGGATCGATATGTTGATGTCCTCTCTGATGGTCCCTATCCCTCTCTTCACCCTTTTTGTCGCCCTCAGTATGGCGCCGAGCCTGAGCGCGACCTCCATTACCTCTTCCGGGGTCTCCATGTCGGGTGCGGTCGCAACCTCTATCAAAGGGATCCCCAGCCTGTCAAGGCGGTACAGGACCTCATTTCCGGCCGCCTCTACCTTCCTTGCGGAATCCTCTTCCAGACAGACCGACGATATTCCTATCTTTTTGCCTTTGACCTCTATCGACCCGTCGGTGGCGATCATGGCCGTTCTTTGATAGCCTGTGGTGTTCGAACCGTCGATGGCCATCTTCCTCATGAAGTGTATCTCGTCTATCATCCGTCCGTTCAGCATCATCGAGAAGGTCAGTACCGTGTCCATGGCATCCTCGTTCACGGAATGGGGAGGCTCCTCGTCCAGGTCCGCAAGGCAGGTGCAGCCTTCGCAGCACTGATATCTGAACCCTACGTCCTTCTGGAACTGTACCAAGGCCGCCTTGTCCATCTCCCCCATCTCGCTGGCGGTGGGTCTCAGCCTCCTGTAGTATGCTCCGTATCCGTCGTCCCTGAGATCGCTTTCGCAATCGCAGAACAGCTTCTTCGTATCAAGCTGCTGATGGATCTCTATGCCGCAGGTCAGCTCTCTTTCAGACATCTACGGTCCTCCTGTCTCCCATCTCTCCCGCAAGAGGCGTCATCATCAGCCTCTTCGCCTCTTCCGCATCCTTGGAATTGGCCAATACCCACATGAGTTTCACATAAGCCGTCTCGGGAAGCATGTCCAGAACGGATATCGCACCGGCTGCCAGCATATCCCTTCCCGTGTTGTAAACGTTAAGGTTCGTCCGGCCGCCGAGGCATTGAGATGTGACGACCACGACCGAGCCGCTGCCGCATGCCTTCTTTATCAGAGGGATCATGCTCTCGCTCACATGTCCGAGACCCGAGCCGGCTATCACGATGCCTTTGCTCTTCATCATTATCTCTTCAAAGAGCGACGGGTCCATGCCCGGATAGTATTGCAGGAGTACCGTCGATCTCTCCATGTCCGTCCTTGCGGCGGCTTTTCCGGAAGCGGCGGCTCTTTTTTCCCTTGTGAATCTGATCGTGCCTTCTTCGTCCAAAAATGCGATGGGGGATGCGTTGATGCTCTCGAACGCGTCGCGCCTGGAGGTGTGCATCTTCCTTACTCTGGTCCCGGTGTGGACGGCAAACGAATCGTCTCCCAAGGTATCATGCATTACGACGAATACCCCCGCCGCCCCTCCGTTGATGCAGAATCTTACGGCGGCCGTGAGGTTTGAGGGGGCATCGGATGACGGTCTGTCGGGAGATCTCTGCGCGCCTACCAGCACAACGGGTTTTGGAACATCTCCCAGCATGAACGACAGGGCCGCCGCGGTGTATCCCATGGTGTCGGTACCGTGGAGGACCATCACCGCATCGGCGCCGCCGTTGATCTCTTCGGCCACCGCTTTCGCAAGCTCCTGCCAATGTTCAACATTCATGTTCTCTGAGAACAGAGACAGCATCGCCTTCGCAGATATGTTCGCTATGTCCGTTATCCCGGGGACCAACGCTATCATCTCAGATGCGGATAATGCCGGGCGTACCGCCCCGGTCCTGTAATCGGCGCCTGAGGCGATCGTTCCGCCGGTGCCGATGAACACTATATTCGGGCGCCCCTCTTTCCTTTCGAACGCGACCTCTTTTTTCAGAGCCGGCGCCGAATGCTCCAGCACCTTCACTTCGGAATCCGGATATATCCTTATGCCGACGTTGTAGCCGCTGCTGAGTTTTATGACCAATATGTCGCCGTCACTGAAATCGTGGTGGGGCATAAGCCTGCCTATATATGTTTTGTCTTTGGATGACACCGAAAGATTGGAACCTTCCTTTGCCCCGATGCTTTCCAACAATTTGGATAGAGAAACTGAATAGCTCATCTGCTCGCTCTGTGTAATACAATCGAATGTATAAGGATAATGCTTTTATCATAGAACGCATCCCGCCTTCATGCACATCGTCCAAGTGGGGATGGAGTATGACGTTCTGAAAGAGAACAACAGAATAGCGAACTCCAACTATCGCCTACTGAAAGAAAATGGCATCAGAACGATAGAACTCATGGGTTCCATAGGGTCCGGTAAGACCTCCCTTATAATCAAATTGGCCGAGAGAATGAGAAGCAAAGGCCTCAGAGTATACGCAATTGCGGGGGATGTTACCGGCGATGACGATCAGAGAAGAATGAGGGGATCCGGCCTGGAAGCGATCAGCTGCAACACAGGCCACGAATGTCATCTCGACGCCAACCTTGTGAGAAAGAGCCTTGAGAAAATAGACTTGGACAAATACGATGTGGTCTTTATAGAAAATGTCGGCAACTTGGTGTGCCCTGCCGATTTTCCGCTGGGGGCGGATTACAGGGCGGTCGTGATATCCACGACGGAGGGGGACGACATGGTGAGAAAACATCACGACATATTCCTGCATTCCGACGTCGCCATATTGAATAAGATGGATATCGCGGATGCGGTGGGGGTCGACCCAGAAGTGATCATGAGTGATTACAGGAAACTCACCGGGGGATTGAAGGCCATGTATGGGTGCAGTGTAAAAACAGAAGAAGGCGTGGATGAGATAGTTTCCGCGCTGGGATTCTGAAGGTGAGGTCATGAGAATTCTAACTGTAGGCGGCGGAGGACGGGAGCATGCGGCCGTAGAGGCGCTCTACCGTTCCGGCGCCGTAATATATGCCGTAATGAAGAACGCGAACCCTGGCATCATTAACAGGGCAGAGGCATACAAACTTGTTGACGAGAGAAGTATCGATGAGATATGCGATTTTGCGATCGAGCATGACGTCGCTCATGCATTCATAGGGCCGGAGGCACCTCTGGAGGCCGGCCTGGTCGATGCGCTGGAGAATATCGGCGTCAAATGTGCGGCGCCCAACAAAAGCGCGGCACGGATCGAAACGTCCAAATCCTTCATGAGGGACCTGGTATCGAAATACGAGATCGAGGGGAACATCAAATACGCATCCTTCGACAACGCGGAGGATGCCGAGAAGTACCTTAAGGCGCAGACGGCGGAGATCGTCGTCAAGCCCATCGGACTGACAGGCGGAAAAGGCGTTAAAGTACAAGGGGAGCAGCTCCACGGCCACGAAGAAACGATGTCCTACATTTTGGATATTCTGGGAACGAACGGTATGGGCGGCGTCATCATAGAGGAAAAGCTGATCGGCGAAGAGTTCACACAGATGGTTTTCGTCGACGGCAAGCACATAGTGCCTATGCCGCTGGTACAAGACCATAAGCGTGCATACGAAGGCGATATCGGCCCCAACACCGGCGGAATGGGCTCCTACTCGGATGCGAACCACCTCCTGCCTTTCGTCACGGAAGAGGCCAGGGAAAAGGCGCTGGATATACTAGAGAACATCGTGGAGGCCATGAGGGCGGAAGGCTGCCCATACCGCGGCCCGATGTACGGCCAGTTCATGCTTACAAAGGACGGCCCCAAGATCATAGAGATAAACGCCAGATTCGGGGACCCGGAGGCCATGAACGTCCTCCCGATCCTGGAGAGCGACTTCCTTGCCCTTGTAAAGGGCATGGCGGCGGGAAAGATAAAAAGGGACAGCGTCAAATTCAGGGATGTCGCCACCGTTTGCAAATACGTCGTGCCGAAAGGATACGGGACCAAACCCGCATCGGGGCATGAGATACGCATCGATGAGGACGGTATTCGCGACAGCGGCGCCGAATTTTTCTACGGGAATGTCGACATGATCAACGGCAAGCTATTCACGGGAACCTCCAGATCGATAGGGGTGGTCGGAATAGGCGAAACGATCGAAGAGGCAGAGCGCAGATGCGAGATCGCCTTGGGATTCATTGAGGGCGAGGCTGTCTGCGTACGCCATGACATCGGCAAACTCTACATGATCCAGAAAAAGATAGACCGCATCAAGAACCTCCTGACATGATCAGGGCCGCCTTGAAGGTAGCCTATCTTGGCGAGCATTTCTCAGGTTCCCAGAGACAGCCGTCCCTCAGGACGGTCGAAGGAGACATCCTGTCTGACGTGAAGGCCATCACAAAGATGTCCGATACGGATATCGATCTGAGACTCGCAAGCAGGACCGACAAGGGAGTGAACTCCCTCGGCAATGTTGCGGTCTTCAACAGCAGCATCGATGACCCAGACATATTGTTGAAAGCATTAAATGCCGTATCCGAAGATATTTTTTACAGAGGCGCCGCCTTGGTAGGCGGAGATTTCAATCCGAGATTCGCCGATGTGAGGAGATACAGATACGTCCTCCGCTCAGACGGCATGGACATATCTGCGATGAAAAAATGTGCCGAGCTGTTCGTGGGAGAGCACGACTTCACAAGGTTCTGCAGACCGGAGCAACGTTCGGCGATACTTACACTGAACTCCATAGAAGTGAACGAAAAAAACGGCATGATGATGCTGGACTTTACGGCGAGATATTTCCTTTGGAACATGGTACGCCGCATCTCGGCCGCCGTAATGTCGGTGGGGGCGGGAGATTCCTCGCTTTCCGATGTGAAGGATGCGCTTGACGGGAAGGACATCACATTCGGCCTCGCCCGGGCCGATGCGCTGACGCTTATGGATGTATGCTACAAAGATCTGGAATTCACTCCTCCTACGATGGAAATGTTCAAAAAAAGGACAGAAGAGGAGATGTTCAGAGATATGCTCCGGAACACATTCCTTACATCATTGTAATAATCAATGACCCGTTATCTTCTCATGGAAAAATTGGCAGGGGCCGCCGAGGAAGCACAGACGATACTGCAGGACGCCGAGTCCCGCAGAGAGCATGCCATCAAGTGCTCCAGGAACATTATACGGGAAACGAAGAGGATGATACATATGATACATGTGTCGGAAGATCACGAAGGATCGAAGAAAGCCCTCCTCGGACTCGTTTCGGAACTCACCGCCCAGATGGGGGATGATCCTCTCATGAAAGGCCTGGGCCCCGCGGATGATGCTTTGGCGGAATACGCTGAAGCCCTGATCCTGGAGGCCGTCGCCAAAGAGGAAGAGATACCGTCATTCGGCGATCTTGGGATCGGCCCCGGGCCGTGGGTGCTCGGTCTCGCTGATTGTATCGGAGAGATGAGGAGGATAGTGCTGACCTCGCTCATGGCAGAGAACGTTCAGCGGGCCGTGTCAATGTTCTCTCGGATGGAAGAAGTATTCCGCATCGTGATGATGTTCGACACCCCTGACCCGATACTGCCCATAAGAAGGAAACAGGACATAGCCAGAGGTGTTATGGAAAGGACCCGCACCGACATAACGAATGCGGTGATGATGTCAAAAATAGGGACCTTAAAAAGTTTATAAAAGGCGCTCAGCGCCTTGATTTGGGTTTGCCGTAGTTCTTGACAGGCTTCCGGTAAAGATAGACGACCATTATGATGAACACCACCAAGAGAATGGCGAGCATGATATTGATCAGTCCGTAATCCGAGTGGCCGACGTAGAAATCGCCTTCCCCTCCCAGGAATGATGCCTTGCTCCCGATGTTCTCGTCGCCCGCCACCACCTGGAAGGTATGCCTTCCGTTGGAAAGGGACTCCGCGACCCATTCGTGCGTCACCGTCGTCTTCCCTCCCACTTCCACGGACACCGTCGTCTTGCTGTCCTCCACCAGGACTCCGTCGACCTTGAAGTAGACAACGAAGTTGGTAAAGTCCACATTGCTGTTGTTCATCAGGACTGCAGTCAATACAACAGGCTCCACGACCGTTATGGTCTGGGTCCTTTCCGTCTTTACGCTGGGATCGTCATCTTTCTCCGCGGTGAAGGTAACAACAAGTGTATACTTCCCCGCAGAGGCCGGTGCGTTGATCGTCAGATCTGACTCTATGCCGTTCGAAAGCGTTCCCGATGAAGGGGACACTGCGCCGGATTGGTTATCTCCGCTGCCGTTCTTCAGCACAGCTGAATAGGTTATCACCAGCGTATCGAACTCCTCTGACTCGAAATACATTATCTGGTAGGTAAGATAGCCTTTGGTCTTTACGACGTTCGTGTCACCTTTGATATATGTGCTGGCCCCGTCAACGTCCGATGAGCTTTCCAAAAGGACAGCTCCCGCTGCGAACACCATTGCGAATACCGCTATCGCGGCGATCATCTTTTTCGTACGAACACCCCCTTCTTAATTCCAAACCACAGCATGGCAATGAACGCCAGTATGGCCAAGGCCACCAGCGCTATTGTCAGCGGCGGTGCCGGACTCGGACCGCCGAAGATGTTGTTGCCAGATGCGGACATGTCCTCCGCTTCCATTTCGGCGGGCTGCGCGCTCATGTTGTTGATCGTTGCGGTGCTTCCTATGACCGATACCTTGCTGCTGCTGTTGGTATCGAGCGTCTGACCCGGCATGGTGACCGTCACATTTATGGCGGGGACCTCCGTGACCGATGCGCTCCTTGACATCAGTTTTATGTATATTACCGTTGAATCAAACCCGTTGACCTTGAATGAATTCGTTCCCGTCTGAGGGAAGATCATTCCTCCGTCCTTATCGGAATAGACCAGCGTCCAGTTGCTGCCGCCGCCCACTATCGTTGCGGAAACGGTTGCCGTCTTGAGGAATCTGTCGTTGTTGGTTATCGTCACCGCATACATGTACTCATTACCGCTTACCGCATCGGCGAATGCCTCCGCGGTCCCGCTTATGTCCACATATGTCGGGCTGCTCGGGCCTGATGAGAACGCGCTGCCGTCAAGCACATACGTTCCGACGGTATTGCCGTTTATCGATCTGACCATTACGGCCAGTTCCTCGTTGCCGGCGCCTACCGTGTCTGGGTTATAGCGGCCTTCCACCACTACGGTCCCGGTCATGCCTGCGTTCACGGAAAGCGCATATGCCTTGTCAAGTACCCATCCGGGCCCGCCTATCACATTGTATGTGGCATTGTAGCTGCCGGTGTTCTTCACGCTCAGAGTGAACGAACCGCGTCCGTTCACGAAGTTGAAGCTGCTTCCCGACAGCTCTACCAGCGTGTTGCTCGATGAGGATGTTGTCACGGGGAAACGTATCGTGGCCCCGTCGATCACCTCGCTCGGGATCATCGATGTGGAACCTGTGTAAGTATATTCCATGTAGTCTATCGTCTGAGATAGTTTAGCGCTTAGGTTCAGGCTTGTTCCCCTGGGCACCGTGATGTCGAACGACCCTCCGCTTATCGAGAATGGGATCGTCACGCCGCCGTACGTAACGGTGAGCGTTCCGTCCGCGGTCACTCCCACGTATCCGCTTATGACGGCCTTTTCCGCCTTGTTTGACAGATTCAGGGTTGTCGGGCTTGTGATATTAGTAACGGATGCGTACGCTATCTGTTCAGTATCACCGGTGCCTGACAGGGCCGTGAAATAGAAACTCTTGTTTCTTTCGAGGTAGTAGACAAGCGGATTGCTTGAATCCACAAAGTATTCTCCTCTTTCATCATCTGTAGCCGTTACCGTTATAACGTCATTCGTTGACGCATTGAGTTCCACCCTTACAACATTCGTTGTCTGGATGTTCAGGGACCCGCTCTGCCCCGGGTATATGTAGACCGTTCCGTTGAAAGAGGAGCCTGAGGTCCCCTTTATCTCGGCGGTGTACTGTCCGGGTATCACGCCGGTCAAACTGGTACCCTCATATGTCGTCGAAGAGCTGTTGTACAGCGTCAGTTTCACAGAGACGCTGTTCGTCACGCTGACCGTTTTGACATATGAGCCTGAAGATCCGCTGGCTGCGATGCTCCATGTGTTGGAAGTGTTGCTTGTGCCTGCGGCGAAATTGGACGTTTGATCTTCCAAGACGAACCTGGAGGTGTTGAACCCGGGCGTCGTCATCACTGCAGAGTATCCCTGAGGCACGGTGAACACCGATTTGCCCGTGGGATCCGTCTTTATCGTGATGAAGTGCTCTCTGTCGGTGGAGATGGACATTTTGATGTCCACGAACGCCACTCCCCTCGTTGTCGATGAGGACATGTTCGTCCTGTAGTTCAAATTCATGGTAAGGTCGCGGGATGCCGTAGTGCGGACATCTCCCAGATCTGTGCTGCCTGAGATCGTCTGACCCCTTATCAGCGCGCTTCCCGATCCGAAGATGTACATTGTGTATGTTCCGTTGGGCAGCATGACGTCGAATGCGCCGTCCTCATCCGATGTGAATATGAACGTCGCGCCGCTTGCCATTATGAACGATACCGTGGCGGAGAACGGATTGCCGTCCTTGTCTTTCACTACCCCTTTCACGCTGTACCCGTCGGAATTGGTGAGCGTTATCGAGGTGCCGGTTGTCGTACCGTAGTACACCTTGCCGCCGCTTACCGCATATGCGGTGTACATGTCATTGGGGGCTCCGGTGCTGGCCGGCACTGAGAACGATGTTGTGGTCAGCGATGCCATGTATCCGAAGGACATCAGGGTAACGAGGCTTCCTGAGGGGGCCCCGGAAACGGAGATGTTCCTTGCATCATACACTGTCAGCGATGCGGTGGAGTTCCCGCCGTTTGAAACGGTCGTCGTTGGGTTAGAGGCCGAGACCTTCGATCCCGTGGCGTATATTGTGTATGTTGACGGCACGACGTAGATCTTCGCTTGACCGTCATCCACTACTCCGGTGTACTTGACGCCCGTGGATATATCCTGCGCCTCTATCACGGTCCCGTTCGGGGCCTTGGCGCCTACGTCGGTCGTGACCGTTACTGTTATCATTCCCGTTGTCGCAGATGCGCGGTACCCTACATTGGCGCCGACATTGACGATCACGGTTCCGGAGTTGATCGTTGTTCCAGATGGAGAGAACAGGGTGACCGTGTAAATATCGGGTATGATGTCATTGAATACGAAATTCCCGCCTATCATATCCGTCTGATATTTAGTTCCGGATGCGGCCCCCTCGATCACCACATATGCGTCCCCGGTGTACGGTTTGAACGGATCATTGCTTATGTATGCGGTTCCGGACAGACTTGTAGCCGGTATGGTCAGGTTCGAAGCGGACGACGTCATGTTCTGGCGGGTCTCTATGACCGACCCGGTCGCAAGCGTGGTTGTTCCGGATGAGAACACAACATAGTAATCCGCACCCTTCGGTACCAGTACGGTGTACGAGCCGTCATCGCCCGTGAACACGGTCGACCTCTTTACATATCCCGTCACTCCGGAGGAGTCGTAGTCTGTCTCAACAAAGACGGATACCTGGATGCCTCCCACTCCGGGTGATCCCAAAGTGGCATAGCTCACTTTGCCGGATACCTCATTGTTCATAGTGGGGTCGTATTCAAGCATGACCACACCGTTGACGAAGTTTATGGTCCCGCCTTCGGAATTCTGTTTTGCTATCGCGTCGAATGCGTCCATGTCCTCCCACCCGTCTGTGGCGTGGGTGGCTTTGTCTTCAGGATTATAGAGTACATGCCAGTATGCTATCTTGTAGTTGGCGAGACCGTATCCCGGATTGGCCTTTACCGATCCGTCGCTGAGCGCGAGGTAGTTGAGGTAGTCGATCGAGGAGTAGAATCCGGCCTCGGCCGGAGACATCCCGATCAGCGCCTTCCAGAAGAAGGTCTCGTACATAGCGTCCTTGTAGGAGGCATATCCCGAGTATGTGTCGTATGTGAAGAAATTGGTCGGGGCGCCGTACATATCCACGGAGTAGTTTCCGAGATATGCCAGCGTTGAGAAATATGACCTGTCGCCGTAGTACAGCGGAAGCATCGACCTGTCTACCGCCACATACGTTATCGATTCGCCGCTGATGCTGCATATGCTGTTGTAAAGGTCGTTAACCTTGGGCTCTGAGATCGTGCTTGTGATGTAGTGTGTGAGAACAAGATACAGCGCGTTCTCCTCGGTGACGCTTTGGCTTATTCCGCCGTATATGTCGGTCTCTTTCTTTACCTCATCCACTGCAGTGGAGGGGTTGTCGATGTACCCTTTGATGATATTGTAGTTCAATCCGGCTGCCCCTATTGCCGATGCATATTTTGAAATGTCCTTGTCAAGAAGCAGACGTACCGCCATTGTCGCCGTTGCCGCCGAACCGCTGTTTGCCAGCAATATCGCGGACATGGCGGATGCTCCGCCGCCGGTAAGATCTGTTACCGAATCGAACCCGCCGCGGGAAACCGCTTCCGTTGAATAACCGAACCACGCCACCAGCGCTCCGTTCTTGTTGACATCGCTGAACTCGCCCCACATCGTGTTGATCGAGTTGACGTCATCGGTCATTATCGTGTACCCGAGCCCTCCGAAGTATCCGTTGCCGTCCTCCGTGTTGGTGGGTGTGCTTGCGTCTACCGCGTTCACAAGGTTGGGTGCCAGTATGAGTACCACTATCGCAACGGTGGTCGCGAGCGGTATCGGTTTGAGCGCTTTTCTTGCTGCAGCTTTTATTCCGTTGCCTCTCATGTCGGCAAAATAGCCCTTCAGGTCCGTCATCCTAATGGCCATGAGGATCAATGCCGCCGAGGCCACGGCGAACCCTGCTCCCGCAAGGACCGCATATGATGTCGAGAACCATCCGATGCAGAACATGGCGATTATCCACCACATTGTGAAAGTGTACTTTCTGGAGTCCATGTTTGCGCGGTATTTGTAGAACATATACAGGAACATCACGAGCGGCAGCCAAACGGTCAGCCAGCCGAAGAATGCGGCCATTGACGATATGGATGTCCTGCTTGACGACGATGCCAGGTTGGCCATCAGTTCGTTCGTGTATGTCGAGTTGCCGTTTACCACGGCGGAGAACAGATCGCCTGATATCAGGCTGATCACTAAGAGCGCGGCCCCCGCTATTATCAAAGTGATGGGAAGCATCAGCACCCATGTTGTCTTTGCCGTCTTGCCGAAGAAGACCGCAAGGGCCACCGATAGTATTGCGACTATGAACGGTCCCGAAAAGACGGCGTCCCAGAGGCCTGCGGCGATGTAGATCGGTGCTGAGAGCAGTATCCCCATCATGATGACGGAAGAATAGATCCCCACCGTCGGCGTGATCTCCTTCCCCCTTAGGCGGTCAACGACTGCCTGAGCGGCCATGAAGAACACCAATGCCAAAAGGATTATGCGGAACTGATTCCATGACATGGCGATCATTGCGAACAGTATCCCCGTGATGAGCAGATTCTTGAGTATGGTCTTTTCCTTGAGCATGACCCTGAATCCGCTGGGCTGTGCCTTGTCGCAGCCTTCCAGTGTTTTCAGCAGGAAGTATATCATGAATGCGAACAGGAACCCTACGAATGCAAATTCCGTGCCGTTCGAGAAGACTGTGGTCATTATCAGGAGCGCAAAGAATGCGTACAAGAGCGCTGCCAAAAGGCCTATCTTCTCATCATTGAACATATTCCTCCCTATGAGGTACACGGGCCAGCATGTGAGCGCCGCGAATATCGGCGCGGAGAACGCCAGCGTTCCGGCTGCAGCGGTTCCCGCCGATACACCGAAAGCCGACACTATCATGGCAACCCCCGAGAGGAGGATATCCATCAGCGGCGGGTTGACGCCGACGGACCCGTATGGATAGTTGAGGGCCGGATCCGTGAACGCGAACGAACCGTTGATTATGCTTTCGATCATATGAGCGTGACTTGATGCCCCTGACCCGCCTGACAGAGCGAAATCGCTGCCGGCGGATACACCATAGGCAAAAATGAATCTTATGACAAAAGCCACGATCATGATCGCTAACAGTGTTATCAGGCGCCATTCTCTTTTGTACCATACTTCCTCGTCATCGCCCGATGCCGGCAGGAAGCCCCCGTCTGTGGGTTTGGCAGACCTAATTCCAATTTTGCGCATTCTATAGTCTCCATTGATTTAGAGTATTGGCTCCATGCCCTAATGTCTATTTATAGGTTTATGGGCAGGCGCGCGCATTATTTTGTCCAGATAATAAATTCACAGAAGAGAACGTATCTCATCCCTTACGGCGGATGCCGCGGACAGAGGGTCCTTTGCGCCGTATACCGCCCTCCCCACAATGACATAATCCGCTCCGGCGGATATCGCCGATGATGCGCTCCCGCCCTGCGCCCCCACTCCGGGAGAGAGTATCTTCAGGTCTCCTGCGACCGACCTTATCGCCTTTATTCTGTCCGGCCTGGTGGCCGGCGCGATGAACCCCGCCACTCCGCACCTCACTCCCATTGCGGCCATCTCTTCCGCATGGGGGGCGGTGAACATCATTCCGCCCGGGTGGCTCATCTCTGTGACAGCGTAGACATCGGCCTTACCGGCTGCGGAGACGGCCTCCCTCAGAGAGTCCTCGCCGGTGAAGGCGTGCACTATCACTCCGGAGGCCTTTCTGGATACCGCCTCCTCCACGATGAGGCGCACGGTGTTGGGAATGTCTGCTATCTTGAAATCGCATATCACGTCGGATATCTCAGAAAGCTGGGTAATGATCTCCGGTCCGGCAGAAAGTATCAGCGGCCAGTTGATCTTTATTGCGTCAGCCATGCTTGAGACCGTTCCCGCTATCTTCAGGGCCTTGTCGGCGTCCGTTTCGTCCAAAGCGATTATGAGTCCCGTGTCTCTTCTCATGGCCGCAACAACAATTCCTCTAATGTTTATTAAGACATCGCACTATCACATATCGATCGTCTTGAAGAGATACGAATATGGCTCGGCCTCCAACTGCCCTCTGCCGGAAGGGTGCAGGCACTGCGTGAACGGCTCAAAGATGGTGCTCCTGATAACGGGAAGATGCGGCACCGATTGTTTCTATTGTCCCATTTCCCCGGAGAAGAAGGGAAAGGATGTAATGTATGCCAATGAAAGAAAGATATCAGACCCGGGCGAGATGCTGGAGGAGGCGGTATCGATGGATGCCACCGGCACGGGAATAACCGGCGGTGACCCCCTCATCGAAATGGAGCGCACCCTTTCCGCAATAAAGATGCTGAAAGACCGTTTCGGGCCGGACCATCATATACATCTGTATACATCGATCGTCGACCTTAACAAAGCAAAGGAACTCTGCAACGCAGGTCTGGACGAAATAAGGTTCCATCCCCCAATGTCAAAATGGGAGACCATGGGCTTCGGAGAGATATCGAAGATAATGTCGGAGACCTCCCTGGATGTCGGCATCGAGGTGCCTGCCATACCCGGCAACGAGGAGCGGCTTGAGAAGCTCGTTGTGTCAGCTTCCGAGGCCGGTGTTGATTTCATCAACATCAACGAATTCGAGTTCTCGGAGAGCAACTGGAACATGATGGAGGAGATGGGATACAGAGTAAAGGATGACCTTTCTTCCGCAGTCGCCGGCTCCGAGGAGATGGCGGCGGACCTGATGAAAAGATACCCCGATCTTCCCATACATTTCTGCTCATCCGCTTTCAAGGACGGCGTCCAACTGAGAAAAAGACTGATCAGAAGGGCCAACGTGATCGCCGGCAGGCATGACATCGTGACCGACGACGGCACGCTGATAAAGGGGATCGTTCTCGCGGAGGATCTGGACGAGGCGGTCTCCGCCCTTTTGAAACTGAGGGTCCCCGGGGATCTTATCCGGATAGACCGCGAACGGAACAGGATAGAGGTCGCATCGTGGAAGCTGAGGAAGATCGCAAAGAAGCTTCCTTACAAAGCGTACATAACGGAAGAATATCCCACTTTCGACAGGATGGAAGTGGAGAGGACGCCGCTGTAAAGCGAGCGACCTCCCTCTTCGGACTGAAAGGTCGGGAGAAGGGTGTTTCGAATGGGTTTCTCACACCGGTCGGGGGAGTAGTTCAGTCTACGCTGATGCTCTGGATCTCGTGATGCCTGTTCACGATGTCCCTTGCAATACGGAGATTCTTTCCGGCCTTGCCGATCGCACGCCCTTTGAGCTTGGGGTCCACTGTGATCGTGGCGTGGGTTATGTTCCCGCGTTGTTCGATAACGACCTTCTGAGGGCTGTATATGTGGAACACGTTCTTCACGAACTGCTCAGGATCCTCCGAGTATTCTACGACCTGTATGTTCTTCCCGGTCTTCTCCTTGAGTTTGATGACGTGCTCCCCCTTCTTTCCAACGGCGATGTTCCCCTGTCCTTTCTCGACGACGAACACGAGTTTCTCGTCAGCGTCCATGCAGTCGATGGGGCTGGCCTTTGTTATGGCCGAGAACAGCGCTATGTATCTGAGGGTATCCTCATTGAGTACGATATCTGCCGACATGGTCCTCACAGCGTTAAGATGTTAGAAGAGCCTTTGTCGATGACCGCCAGGGCCGAGACCGAGAATGGCTTTCCGCAGAGGGCTCCCAACTCCATGTTGTTCCCCTCAAATACGTGCACCTTCACGTCTACACCCCCGGTCAGCATCTCGCTGGGGCAGTTCCTGGACAGGATGACCATCTGCGCCTTTCCCGCCTTTATTGCTTTCTCTGTCTGGTCTATGCCGAATTCCACCTTTCCGGTGGTGATCGCGGCTTTCAATGCTCTGCTTATATCTATTTTCTCGCTCATTCATTCTCCCCCTTTCTGGGTGTGTAAATAAGGTTTACTGCGCCGGTGCCTAATGTCACCGGCTGTCCGACTATGATATTCTCGGTAACTCCTTCGAGGCTGTCGACCTCTCCCACCATCGCCGCATGCAGCAGGTGGGCCGCCGTTATCTCGAACGCCGCCCTTGCCAGGACCGAGGATTTCTTTCCCGACACGCCGTGCCTTCCGATCGCCTTGACCTGACCATCATTGGTCATCAGGTCGGCCACCAGCATGATGTGCCTGATATCGACGTCCAATCCCGCTTCTCCGAGGGTCCCCATCGCCTCATGGATGATGGAGTTCCTTGCCGCCTCAATGCCGAGCACCTCGGCAACTTCCAATATGCTGTTGGTCATTACCTTGTTCGCGTTCACGCCCTCGATCTTCAGGACCTCTTTGAGGTTGCTCCCTTCGGTGATTATCTTCCAGGAGCCTCCAACTTTGCTCAGGACCGCCCTTGTGATCCCGTCAATGCCCTTTATTTTGGCATTTTTAACGGAATCGTACATCATCTGCAGTTTCTTGTAAGAAGGCTCGTCGGATGTGATCACTATCTGGAAATCAGACATCCTGACGAGGCCGCGGACCGCTTTCACTTTGTTGAGCTTGTCGACGATATCGTCCGCCTCAAGGCCGCGCAGCGCCATTTTTCTCGTGTTCGGGGTGATCATCAGCCTCATGTTGGTAATGTCCGTTTCCACCGACGCTATGTCCAGCAGCGAGGTCACCTCGATCTCTGACGCAACGTGCCTCGCGACGCTCTCGTCCTCCGCGGCTATGCCGATCAGAGGTATCTCCATCGACGGAGTGCTCGGCACGCGCCTTGCGTCCACTATCTCTATCAGCCTCGGAAGGCCCTGGGTAACGTTGATGTTGGCCACTCCCGCATAGTGGAAGGTACGCATGTTCATCTGAGTACCCGGCTCTCCGAGGGAGTGCGCCGCCATGACCCCGGTGGACTCGTTCTTGTCCATGAGGTGGGAGGAGTACATCCGTCCGGCGGTGGCGATCAGCTTCTCGTATATCTCATTGCTGAGGTCGGCTTTCTCGATCACGCCCGCTATATCGGTGATTATCTTCATCGGCAGGAATATCCCCGCCGCGTCCGCCATCTCCTTGAGTTTGATCTCGGCGGCCGTAAGCGTGCGCTCGCGGAAGACCTCCTCCATCGCTTCGCTCTTCAGTTCCGGGACCGCCTTCTTGACCTTGGCCACGGGGGCGGTCTTGCGGGTAGTGCGTTTGCCTATCTTCGACAGGACGGTCTCGGCCGCCTCCTCCGACAGCCCCACCTCGATGAGCTCTTCGACGCTGGCCGCGGATATTGCGCTGAGCGTGTTGTATTTTGTCAGGAGGAGTTCCGCGACCTCATCCGATATCTCCCTGTTGACAAGCGCGTTGAATGTATCTTTCTTAGCCATTTCACTCACTTCCTCCTTCGAAGTCGGTATCGATATCGTCGTACTCCTCTCCGTCTTCCTCTTCGGTGTACTCCATCTCGTCCTTCTCTCTGGACCCGTAGTCCTCGCCTGTGTCCATGTCCTCTATGTGGAGAAGAGTATCGGCGTCGTCGCCGAGCACCTCCGCGAAAAGGTCGTCGAGGTCGATCGCCTTTCCCCTCACCGTTCTGGACGGGTCCACCCCGTCCTCTCCGTATTTGAATTGTATGACTGTCCCGACGGTGTTCCTCACGGTCCCGTCGGATGTCAGCTTAAGGTCCTCCAAGGCGGAAACGAGCCTCCTCTGCATGTAACCGGACCTGGAGGTCCTCACCGCAGTGTCGACCAGTCCTTCCCTTCCTCCCATCGCGTGGAAGAAGAACTCCGTCGGGCTCAGGCCCGATTTGTATGAGTTGGAGCAGAAGCCTCTCGCGTGCGCTCCGAGGTCGCCTTTATTGAAATGGGGGAGGGTCCTGTTCCAGTATCCTCTGGAGAGCCTCTCTCCTCTGACCGCCTGCTGTCCGACGCAGCCCGCCATCTGGGACAGGTTGAGCATGGACCCGCGGGCGCCCGCTTTCGCCATCACGACCGCCGGGTTCATGAGACCCAGGTGTTTTCCGGCGACGCGTCCTGCCTCGTCACGGGCCTGCCCCAGGACCTTCATGACCCTGACCTCCAATGTCTCCCTGTGGGAACGGCCGGGCATCTGATCAAGAGTTCCGCTCTGGTACGATTCGACGAGCTCCGACACCTCATTGATGCATTCCTGGTTGTAGTTGGCTATCTGGAGCGCGGCCTCTTCGGGGATGTCCTCGTCGCCTATGCCCGTACTGAACCCGCGGTTCATGAGCGCGCCGAGAGCCAGCCTTGTCACTTCGTTAATGAACCTGGCCGCTCTTTCCGCACCGTAGTCGCGCGCTATCCTGTCAAGGATCTTTCCCTTGCTGTTCCCTATGCCTTTCGTATCGATGGTGCCGCAGAGAAGCTGTCCGTTGCGCACTTTCACGTATGCGTCGAACTCACAGTCCTCTTTTTTGCAGAAGTCGCAGTTTTGGCAGATGTTCGCTTTGAAGGTCGTCCTGAAGTTGTCGGGGAGGACTATCGAGAACAGCTGCTTTCCCGTCCAATATTCCTTTCCTTCCTCATCGATCATCGGAAGGGGCACATCTATGTCCTTGAGTTTCGAGAGTATGTCCATTGCCTCGAACCTGTCGAACCTCGGGTTCTTGTGGGTCAGGAAATACGCCCCCGTTATGTGATCGTGTATGGCGCCGATGATCGGACCGCCGTATCTGGGAGAGAGTATGTTCTCCTGCACCTGCATCAGTATGCGGGCCTCGGCGCGAGCTTCGTCCGACTGCAGCACGTGCAGGTTCATCTCGTCGCCGTCAAAGTCAGCGTTGTACGGAGGGCAGTCGCAGAGGTTGAACCTGAACGTCCTTCCCTCCATCACCTTGACGCGGTGCGCCATCATGGACATCCTGTGGAGCGAGGGCTGCCTGTTGAAAAGAACTACGTCCCCGTCCATAAGCTGCCTTTCTATCGTATAATCTATATCAATATTCTCCGACACTTCTTCCGCGTTGCGTTCCGTAACTCTGATCCTCCTTCCGTCAGACCTTATGACATAGTTCACGCCGGGCAGGTATCCGTTATCCATCGGCGGTTCCGGCCCGCGTGCGACCATCTTCCTCAGCTTGTCGATGTTGTGCTCGTTCACATGCACCGGGACCGTAAGCTCCCTGGCCGCGATGAACGGCACCCCCACCTCATTTATCGAGAGCAGAGGGTCGGGGGATATGACCGTACGCGCCGAAAAGTTCACACGCTTACCTGAAAGGTTCGACCTGAATCTCCCCTCCTTGCCTTTGAGCCTTTGTGCCAGCGTCTTCAGCGGGCGGCCGGATCTGTGTCTTGCCGGAGGTATCCCGGACGTTTGGTTGTCGAAGTATGTGGTTACGTGATACTGCAGCAGTTCCCAGAGGTCCTCCACTATCAGCTGGGGCGCTCCCGCGTCGCGGTTCTCCCTCAGCCTCTGGTTGATCCTGAGAACATCCACAAGCTTGTGGGTAAGGTCATCCTCCGATCTGTCTCCCGAGTCCAGGGTGATCGACGGCCTGACCGTCACGGGCGGAACGGCGAGCGCCGTCAGGACCATCCATTCCGGCCTGCACGTCGCAGGGTCCATCCCGAGCGTTCTGAGGTCCTCGTCCGAGATGCGCTCCAGTCTTTCGCGCACTTCTTTGGGGGTAAGCTTGTGGTTGTCGTCCACCTCCCTGAAAGTGGTGGGCTTGTCCAATTTTATCTTTATTTGTTCTGTACTGCAGTACGGACACACTCCTTTGTTGGATGCATCCTTCGCGGTCTCCTTGGAGAAGTTCTTCAGATCTATCGTGCCTCCTCCCAGGTCCTTCATTTCGGACATGTCGTCCCTGCGGGCCTCTATCTGCTCCGCCGTGAGCATGATCCTGCCGCAGTTGCGGCAGGTGCTTTCCAGCATCAGTTTTATGTCCTTGATGAATCCCACGTGAATGACGGGCATCGCAAGGTCAATGTGGCCGAAGTGCCCCGGGCATTCGTCGACCTTGCATCCGCAGGTCTTGCATCTGAGCCCCGGTTCAATGACCCCCATATGGGGATCCATGAGCCCCATTTCGATGGGGTAGCCTTCATCATCGTATGTGTCAGCAGTGATGATCTTCGTTGCGGACATCCTCCTTATCTCGTCCGGCGAGACACAGGAGAATTTGATCGATCCGATCCTTTTCGTTATGCCGCGCATCATGTCAGGTCCTCCAGCTGAAGCCTCATGGCCACACCTAAAGACAGAAGTTCATCCATCAGCAGTTTGAAAGCGTAAGATGTCTGCACCAGATATATGCTCGAATTGTTCTTGCACACGGGACAGTAAAGCGATCCGTGCCTGTCCATTATTGCAACGTGGCCGCAGGACAGGTTCCCGCATATGTATTGCTGGGTACCGTCGGACTCGTCGAGAAGACGGTCCTTGATGACCATCGCCGCTCCGTGTCCTATCAGGCAGTCGCGCTCCATCTCACCGAATCTCAGGCCTCCCTGTCTGGAACGCCCCTCGGTGGGCTGTCTCGTGAGTATCTGGACCGGGCCTCTCGAACGTACGTGGAGCTTTCCGCTGACCATGTGGTGCAGCTTCTCGTAGAATATCACTCCCGTGTAGACCTCCGTTTGGATCAGCCTTCCCGTCCTCCCGTCATACATGGCCTCCTTGCCGTGCATACCGAAACCGTTCTTGACCAGAGCGTCGCGTATGGCGCCCTCTCTTTCTCCGGAGAATGCCGTTCCGTCGATGATGCGGCCCTCCATGGCCCCGACCTTGCCGGCTATCATCTCCAGCACGTGCCCTATGGTCATACGCGAAGGTATGCCGTGTGGGTTGACGACCAGATCCGGAGTGACGCCTTCGGCGGTGAACGGCATATCGCACTGGTCGACCAGCCTTCCGATGACGCCTTTCTGCCCGAATCTCGAGCAGAACTTGTCGCCCAGTTCGGGGATCCTTTCATCCCTTACTTTGACGCGGACCAATCTTGACCCGTTCTCTGATTCCGTTACCATCACGGAATCCACGAATCCTTTCTCTCCGGGCCTTACCGTGACGGATGTCTCCCTTCTCTTCTGAGGCGTCAGGAAGTCCGTTTCCTCCTCCAAGAATCTCGGAGGGGATGTCTTTCCGATCAGGACGTCGCTGCCGGACACCTCTGATTCGGGCGATATAAGACCGTCCTCTCCCAGTGAGGCGTAGGCGAAATCCGCACGCGCGCCCATGATGTCGGGGGATGGGATCTCGAAATGATCTTCCTGGCCTCCGGGGTAGCGGCGCTCCTCCGCGCGGTATGATCTCATGAAAGTGGATCTTCCGAGACCTCTCTGCACAGAGCTGTTGTTCATGACGAGCGCATCTTCTATGTTGTATCCGTGGTATGAAAGGACGGCGACGCAGAAGTTCTGGCCGGCCGGCCTGTGGTTGTATCTCATGAATTCCATTGTCTGGGTCTGCACCATCGGGACCTCAGGATAATGCATTATGTGTCCCCTGGTGTCCGGCCTTATGCGGTAGTTCGCGGCGGGTATCCCCAGTGCCTGTTTCGCCATTCCCGCCCCCATTGTCACACGGGGGGCGGAGTTGTGCTCGGGGTACGGAACTATCCCGGACGCCACTCCCAGTATCACCATGGGGTCTATCTCCATGTGGGTGTGCTCTCTGGTTATCTTGACCGGTACCGCGAAGTCCTCGCCGCACCATTTGCATTTGAGTACCGGCCCCTCCTCCTGCCCGGGATTCAGCCAGTCCACGTCGGTCGGCGACAGGGCATGTCCGCAGCGCTCGCACCTTTTCGGTACGTCGTAAGCGTCCACGACGACGAGGGAGTCCTCCTCTTCCTCGGCATCGATCCATTCTATTATCCCTTCTTTGAAGAGACTGTTCCAGGTCACTTTGGTTTCGCGTATGCCGTCGAGATGCTTTCTGGTTATCATCGTCCTGCCGTCCTTCAGGATCAGGAGCGGGCGTCTGAGACGTCCCTCATCGCAGTTGATGATCACTTCTTTCATCTCTTCGTCGTGGCGGATGTTGATGCAGTTCGACAGTATGCCGTATCTCCTTTGGTCCCTTATCTCGGAGACCAGTTTGTCTGCATCCCGGTGTGTTCCCACCAGGTCCCCGTTGATGTATATCCTCGTTCCCTCTTCTTTGACGGGCCCGAGTCCGAGCTCTTTGAGCTTCCATTTCACATCCTGTTCCGGATATCCTTCCGAAACATCGATTATCAACGCCAGGTTCTTGACGAGACCGCAGTTCTGTCCTTCGGGGGTCTCCGATGGGCAGAGCCTTCCCCACTGCGTGGGGTGAAGGTCACGGGCCTCGAAATGAGGCTGGCTTCTCGTAAGGGAAGATGTCACTCTTCTAAGGTGCGACATGGCCGACATATTTGATGTTCTGTCCAGAAGCTGCGACACGCCTGCGCGGCCTCCTACCCAGTTGCCCGTCGCCAGAGCGTGCAGGAGCTTGTGGGTGAGAAGGTCCGGCCTTATCGATGATGCGATGTTGAGCTCGCTCTTCTTCCTTCCCCAGTTCCTTTCCAGTTGGTATTTCAGATCCTTCATCAAACTGCTGAAGCTTGTCCTGAAAAGGTCCTCCATGAGGTCCCCGGAAAGCTTCAGTCTTTTGTTTGCGTAGTGGTCCTTGTCATCCTCTTTCCTTTTCTTGAGCGACAGCTCAAGCACGGAACGGGCAATGCGCCCGAGGAAGATCGCCTTTTTCATGCGGTCCGCTTCCGTGTCTCCCAAGTGCGGGAGGAGAGAGCGGTCCAGGATGCTCTCCACCTTTTTCGTTCTGTACTCTTTGGCCTGCCCTGCCGCGAAATTCCTCTCAAGGAACAATATCGCATCTTCCTTTGTGTGGTATCCGTTCGGAGGGAAGCCTTTCTTGTCGAGGGAGCTCTCTATGTTGGCATAAACTATGTTCGCCATCGCCTCGTCGGACACTATCGTCTCGTAGATCTCCGCATCGGATTCCATTCCGAGAGCTTTCATGAGAGCTATCAGCGGTATGGAGCCTGACGCTACAGGGACGGAGACCATGACCATTCCGTCCTTTTTCTTCTCCACCAGCGTCAGCGCGCGGTATCCGTCCTTCTGGGAGAACACTTTTGCGATCTCCACCGCGGACCCGTATTTCTCATTGTATTCGACCATGACCCTGTTGGGCGCAAGGTCCTCCAGCGTGATCAGCACCCTCTCGGTGCCTCCGATGATGAAGTACCCTCCGGGCTCTCTTGGGTCCTCCTTCTGTTTCACCAGTTCCGCCTGGTATTCGTTGTCCGACATCTTGTGCTCTCTGCTCTCTTCCAACACGAGCTTGTTCAGATTGCATCCGTTGGACTTGACCATCATGGGCAGGTCGCCGATGTGCACCCACCTTTCGTTCTCCTGCTTGTCGTCAAGCACTCCTTCCTCGTACACTTCGAACCTGACGAACACCGGCGAGAGATAGTTCAGGTTCCTGAGCCTGGCCTCCATCGGCGTAAGCTCATGGCTGTATCCGTTCGCCTCCATTACCTTCGGCTGGTCTATCCGGATGGTGGGCTTCGCCTGGGGGTCGATGTCGCCGTCCTCATTCCTTTTCCTTCCTATCCTGATCTCTATGTTCTTGCCGCCGGTACGCTCCGGGTCCAGCTTTATCACGCCGCGCTCGGCGTCATCGGTGGGCACCCTGATGTCGTCCACTATCTTCTGCATCCTGCTGTTTGGGTTCCTGGCGGTGGCGAGGAAATCATCGAACGATGCGATGTGATGGTTCACGATGTTCTTTTCCGTAAAATATAACTTAACCAAATCTCTCAAAATAGATCACCCTTTGGTCACAAGCCTGTAGGCCACGAACTCCTGCGCTGTCTCACTTTTCCTGACGATCTTGACTACGCGTCCTTCCGTTATCGGCCCATGGATACTCTCCAGCACTCTTATTCCCGCATCGCTGTTCCTTATCTTAGGAAGCTGGTCACAGGTCATCCCCATTTGGGAGAGGACCGTTTTCGCTTCTTCCTCGGAAAGAAGATGGTGTTCAGGTACAAGGTCGTGCTTGAGCACGTTAAATGAGATATTGTCTGCTGCCAAATTGATTCACCTGCCACTAATTACCCGCTCCCGGTCAGCGGGAACCCCCGTTTGTAAAGAAATTTGCTTTTGTCATTCCTTTCCTCATACTTGATCTGCGGCTGATCGCTCATGAAGACTCTCAGCGGGCCTGAAGGGATTCGAACCCCTGACCACCTGATTAAAAGTCAGATGCTCTACCTAGCTGAGCTACAGGCCCTTGAAATCTTGAAGCTTGTAATGCGGAAGGAACTCTTCATTGTATATAATATCTTTCAAGAGAACGAGTGCCGCCGGGCCGTGCCGGCCTGACGGCGGAAGAGGTGTGTACCGGGTTTCGGCAGCGTTTCACCACGGGCGGTTCCCGTTCGCCATAAGGTGGTCGTTGTACCTGTTTGCCAGTTTGTGCGCGTCGAATATGTTCCAAACCCACAGGACAAGATAGCACACCGAAATGATGATGACAAGTACACCCACGCCTGCAAGGTCATCTATCCCATCGGTGGACAGGACCGCTAAGGCGGTAACGACAACGCCTATGCAGACGAATACTATGTAAGCCATCATCAGCAAGAGGCCGCGGCCTATCTTGCCCACATATATCTGCCCGAGACCTATCATAAAGAATGAGAGAACGGCCGCTATGCCGGCGCTTTTGTCTCTGATATTTATCACACATTGGGGCCCCTGCCCCCCTCCTCTGCCGCCTGCCCTGCTTCCGCACTCGTCGCAGAACATCTGGCCATCTTCCATTAGGCTACCGCAACTGCTACAATACACTTTCTCTTCCCCCAGAGATATATAGATATGTTATTACTGGATATTTAACTCTTAGTACCTACGTGTGGATATACAGAGTTCAAGATCCCGCCGAAGGTACGCACCGCTTTCATCCTCTCGGCGAGTCTGGAAGAAGAGTAGTGGGCCCAGCCGGATTTGAACCAGCGACCACCTGGTTATGAGCCAGGCGCTCTACCTGTCTAAGCTATGAGCCCTTTTCTTTAAAAGGGAGTATGGCGCCGCCGCACGGGATCGAACCGTGGACCTTGTGATTAACAGTCACACGCTCTACCTACTGAGCTACAGCGGCCTGTGGAAAAAGCGAAAGTGTGACGAATATTAAATAATTACGTTAAACCGCCGTCTGCCGCAGGCGGAAACCGGAGTAAAGAGCGGGATTGTCCGCATTGTTCATATAAAGAAGCAGCTATTGTGACCGATCGTGAAGAATTGACCATCGAAAAAGAGAGACTGCCACATCTGTCGGCTTTCCTGATCGTCTGCATGATATGGGGACTGAGCCTTGTCATCGCATATGATCTCCTTGACACCGGGATACCTCCGTTCTTCCTGATCGCCGTGACCTATGGCATCGGTGCTTTGACCCTTCTGTGCGCGAAACTGATCGTCAGACCATCACCGGCGGTCAGCCGCGACGAGTGGAGATACGGCATCCTGGTGGGGCTGCTGATATTCGTCGCTTTCGGCCTTCAGACCGTGGGTCTGGTGTATACCACTCCCGCAAAGAGCGGGATCCTGACCGTTCTCTACGTTCTGTTCGTGCCCGTGATCATCTCCGTCATAAGAAAAAAGCTGTCAATGAGATCAATGGGGTTCGCATTGATAGGCTTCACGGGAGTGTTGGTGATGTCGGGGGTCACCGGAGGCGACGGATCGCTGAACATAGGCGATCTCCTGACGATCTTGTGCGCGGTGGCGTTCGCGGCGCACTTCGTGACCTTGGAGAAGTTCTCGTCCCGCCTGAACACCATTAACTTCACCTTGGTCCAAATGACCGCCGCGGCCATCGTGGGACTGGGAGTGAGCTTTGCGTTGGAGGGCGGCTCGTACCAAGGCATGGACCTCATCGGGTCCTGGGCCGGTCTTGCGTTCATGGGGCTTATAGTCACGGGATTGGGCTTCTTTGTGCAGACGGCCGCCCAGAAGAAGATACCGTCGACGACGATATCCGTAATGTGCTGCAGCGAATCCGTGTTCGCCATGATATTCTCCTGGTCCCTTGGGTATGATGAGGTCACCGTCGCGCTGTCGATCGGCGCCGCCCTGATAGTCGCATCGACCGTGCTCTCATCGATATATGAAAGAAGAGAACTCATCGGCTGAGGCGGCGTCAGCTCTGTCTGATGCGGTTTATGCGTCCGATCAGATCCTCAAACTGCCCTGAGACCCCTCCGATGAACTCTTCATACTTGTCCGAGACCATGGCGCCTTCGTTGGTGGCGATTATCAGGCCCTCCTTTTCCAGCAGCCTGAGGGAATACCTCACTTTGTGCTTGGGTATGTTGAGGACCTCCGACAATCGTATTATGCCGATCGGCTGCATCTCCTTGGTGACCTTCAGCATATCGATGTGCCTGCCGATCAATTCTATTTCCTCAAAAGCACGATCGAACAAGGATGCCTCTTCCGCCATGGGGACGGAGATTACGTTGTTTGTTATTAACTATGATGTCAGGCGATAAGCTCATGCCGCAAGAAAGAACGGCCGCTCAGCGCCCGTACCACTTCTGCTTTCCCCATTTCGAATAGTTCTTCCAGTATCCCTGTATGAACGATCCGCAGCAGTCCAATGCCTTCTTCTCTGCGTCAGGGCCGCGGTGGGTCTTGTAACAGTTGAGGCACTGCCATCTCAATTCAAGGGGTTTCTCCTTTGCCATCGCAACGTGATGGCCAAATCTGTTAATAAATCTTGGCAAATGCCAACAGTCGAAAAAAAGGCAGCGCATTTAAGAACCGTTATATACATTTATAGCAATAAGGGAAATTCTTATGAACAGAATCAAGGTCATAAATGAGCCTTCAGAGTTGGTTCCGATGCTCAGATCCGTCGATACGCCCGTAAAACGGGACGTGTTGAAAGAGGTGACCTTAGAGTGGAAGACGGCCGATGACATAGAAAAGAAGTTCGGTCCCGAAGGCAGGGATGCCATCATATTCTTTGAGAAGATGAAGCTTGTCGAGACCCGCTGGCTGTCTGTGAACGGGGGGTACCCCGAAAAATCATATCACACTTACTACACCTCATTCAACATAAACGCGCAGTGGCCCGTTTACGAGATCAGCGATGTTCTTGCCGCTGCGATGATGAATGAGGAAGAATATGCCGCGATCGAGGCGAAGATACTTGCCGAGGTCGGCAAGGGCGGAAGATTCTCCGGCGATGTGGCGGAGGCGCTTGGCCTTTCCTCCACGATGTTGAAGAGCCTGGTGAGACGGTCCGTTAAGATGGACTACCGCGGCCACAGGATAGAACCTATCAGAGAAGAGTGAGATGCCGAACATCTGGATATTGAGGATAGGCCATCGTCCGCAGAGAGATAAGAGAGTGACAACGCATGTTGCGCTGTCCTCACGGGCGCTGGGCGCCTCCGGGATATTCGTGGATACTAAGGACAGCGTCCTCGAGACGAACATCGGCAGCGTGGCAGACCGTTTCGGCGGAGATTTCAAGATAGAGACCGGCGTCCAATGGAAAAGGATCCTGAGGGATTTTGACGGAGAGGTGGTCCACCTCACTATGTACGGACAGAGGATCGATGAGGCGATGCCGAAGATCTCGAAGGAAAAGGACCTGCTCATCGTCGTCGGTGCCGAAAAAGTGCCTCCGGAGGTGTATCAGGCGGCGGACCACAACATCTCCGTCGGGAATCAGCCGCACTCGGAGATAGCCGCACTGGCGATATTCCTATACAGCTTCACAGACGGCAAGAATCTATACTCCGACCGCGATGGACAGATGACAGTGATACCTAACGAGAGGGGAAAGACCGTTGTCGAAAAACATTCCTGATGAATCGGCCTGCATACGCATCCTTGGGGAGAACGGGTGCAAGAAAAGAGTGATCGTACATTGCTGTACTGTCGGTGCCGTCGCCGACGAGATGCTCAACGGCATCAAAGCGGACAGGCGGCTTGTCATGGCCGGCGCCCTTTTGCATGATATCGGGAGGTCTGTGGACAACGGCATCATGCACGCTTCGATAGGGAGCGAGATGGTGGAGAGGATGGGTTTTCCGAAAGAACTCGTGGACATAATAAAAAAACACACCGGTGCGGGGCTTGATGATACCGATGCGGAAGAGATGGGCCTTCCGCCCGGCGACTATATGCCCAGAACGGTAGAGGAGAAGATAGTCGCGCATGCGGACAACCTTGT
>Ga0082212_10001142_pt1 | contig 39044 bp, 32 predicted proteins | sample TergutNt197P3_FD_71548 | JGI IMG/M metagenome (GOLD analysis project Ga0082212, IMG submission 71548) | Neocapritermes taracua P3 segment gut microbial communities from Petit-Saut dam, French Guiana - Nt197 P3 | ecosystem: Host-associated > Arthropoda: Insects > Digestive system > Gut ...
GACTATACCGCCGAGTCTTTTCCCATACTCGCCGAATTTCATATTTGTCACGACAACAACATTGCCGAGATATTTTTTCATTATATCGTCATGCGATTGATAAACAGGATTTTCGACTTCAAATAAACCTTTTGATATTTCTCTGTCCATAAAATATGCCTCCGACTTTAATCTATAATTATTCGTACTCGCTCTCCAGCATTTCAATAAACTCGTCAAGCGTCATTTCGCGTTCGGCGGGAAATCGGCGTATCTCATAATTATCTATGTCCGTTCGGTGTATTCCGCCGTATGAACGCAAGCCAAACTGGTAATATTCCATCGCTTTTGCTTTGACTGTATCGTTATAAACCCCGTACGGATAGGCGATCGCGTGAACGTCTTTGCCCGTCATTTCCTCTATTTTCAGCTTGGAATCGCGAAGCTCCGCTGTAAGCTGTTCGATGTCGGAGCTTATTTCGTCCAGCTTCGGGTGGGTTAAACTGTGGCTCTCGAACTTTACGAGCCCCGAATCGCTCATTTCTTTCACCATATCTCGGGTTATGTCCTTGTTTTCAAGATCGGCGACTAAAAATATCGTTATTTTTGCGTTATACTTCTTTAAAACCGGGAATATTTCGGTGTAATTTGTTTCGTACCCGTCGTCGAACGTCAGAAAAACAGGCTTTTCTATCTTGTTTAAGTCGTACCAGTCGTCGAATATACAGAAAGTATAATTATTGTCGCGCAGATATTTTATTTGCTTTTCGAATTCCGACGGTTTTACGTAAAGCTCGGAAAAATCTCCGGGACTATTTTCAGACGAAGTATGATACATAAAAACAGGGAATTTTATAGCCGCGTTTTTTTTAGGTTCTGCTGATTGTTCGGATTGTTCGGGTTCTGTGGATTCTGCGGGGTTTATTGGTTCTGATAAAACCAGAACTTTTACAGGCAAATCCGCGGATTTATCGGTTTCTTCTGTCGTCGGTTCTTCGATTTCAACTTCAACAATAACAGTCGTCGGGATTATTTGTGTTTCCGGTTCGGGTTCTGTTAAAATTTGCGGGACGTCGGGGACGACGTCCCCTACATTTGCGGGTTCAACAACCGCAGCCGTAATTTGCTGATTTTCCTGTGATTCTTCATTCCTGCATGACGCAAGCATTAATATAATAACAAACAGCAACGCAATAATTAAGGCAATTTTAGAAAACTTTCTAATTTTCATAATTTTATTTCCTGCTCACGGCTTCCCATAATCCACCGAGATATACCGCTCCCAACGCCCTGTCGTATAATCCGTAGCCGGGTTTTCCCGTCTCGCCCCAAATCATTCTGCCGTGGTCGGGTCGCACATATCCGTCAAAATTTATGTCATGCATAGCTTTTATTATTTCATACATATCAAGAGAGCCGTATTTTGTCGGGTGAGCCGTTTCGTTAAAGCCATTCTCACCGACAAGTTTCACGTTTCTGGCGTGTATAAACCCGATTTTTTTGTCTCTGCCGAATTTTCTGATTAATTCAACGACGTTATTTTTCCCGTCGCAGCCAAGAGAGCCCGTGCATAAAGTCAAACCGTTTGCCTCGCTGTCGTGAATTTTCAGAAACCTTTCGAGATTTTTTTCGTTTCTGATTATTCTGGGCAGGTTAAACACAGACCACGGCGGGTCGTCCGGGTGAATCGCCATCTTGACAGAATACTGTTCGCAGGTTGGCATTATGCCTTTGATAAAATACGCGATATTTTCGAATAATTTTTCGTCGCCAATATTTTTATATTCGTCAAGCAAGCTAATCAAGCCTTCTTTTGTATAACTCGAATCCCAGCCCGGCAGAGACAGTTCGCCTTTTTTCGGGTCCATTTCAAGTATCTCGTCCTCACGGTAAATCAACGAAGTCGAACCGTCTTTGTTTTCATAAGAAAGATTCGACCTGAGCCAGTCGAACACAGGCATAAAATTATAGCATATCACTTTGACCCCGGCAGACGCGAGTTTTTTTATGTTATTGATATAAACTTGAATATATCCGTCCCTTGATTTTTTGCCGAGCTTTATATCCTCGTGAACAGGTACGCTTTCGACTACTTCAAAAGACAAATTATGCGCGTTCGCCTGCGATTTAATTAAATTTATAGATTCTTCTTTCCATTCTTTGCCGACGGGAACGTCATAGCAAGCCGCAACTATACCGTCCATCAACGGTATCTGCGAAATATATTCAAGCGATACGGGGTCGTCCCCGCCGTACCAGCGAAACGTCATTTTCATGTGATTTTACCTCCGATTATTTGTTTGTTTTGTATGAATTATTCCTATTTTACAAGGTCGTTGTATTCATCAACGCTTAAATTTATTTCCCTTAAAATATCGCGTAATAAAGGTCTTGGCAAATCTTTTCCCGTATGAAACGGAATCGTCGTCGTTCTTCCGTCGGTATGGCGATAAAACGCATGACTGCCTTTTTGCCGTATTTTTACAAATCCCAATTTGAAAACTAATTTTTCCAATTCCACAGCGTTTATTAAAACAAGCCTGCTCATATAGCGACCTCAATTTGATAAATTCCCGCAAAAACAGGTATGTTATCTATTTCTTCATTATTCATCGCTTCAAGGCACAGCGAAATTACTTCTTTAAGTTTAAGTTGCAATTCATCTATTGTTTCGGCAAACGTATGCGCCCCGGCTATTCCGGGCACGCTTCCAATATACATGCCGCTTTCAATATCCCGTTCAATATAAGCCGTATAATTTTTGCTCATTAAAAAATCCCCCTAATATTATATAAAAAAATCCCTACAGCAGCTTCTTGAATCTTATATCGTCCCCGATAAAATTCAAAGTCGTAAACTCCCCGAATATCCTTGAAACTATCCGGTTGTCGTATCTCGTCTGGATTTCGTTTCCCGTAAGATTCGTGCTTATTATCATGCTTTTATTCTCAAGCAGGCGCATGTTTATCAGATTATACAAAGACGATACTATCATGTTTCCGGTAAATTCAGTCCCCAAATCGTCGATAATCAATAAATCGCACGTCATATATCTCTCTATTATATCCGGGTCAAACGTCGTCCCCGAACGCGTAAACCTCTGTTTCTCAAACGAATATAATATGCTCTGCGCCGAATCGTAATATACGTCATATCCTTTTTGTATCACTTCGCAGGCGATAGCCGACGACAAATGCGTCTTGCCAAGCCCCGTCGAGCCGATAAACATCAGGTTTCTTTCGGAAGTTTCGGAATATTCACCGCCGAATCTTTTCGCGTATTCTTTGCATACTTCAAATATGCTTTTCATGTGTTTATACTGGCTTTCTTTTATCATATTGTCAGACGATTTTTTCTTGTCGTAATAGTCCAGACTGAAATTTTCAAACGTTTGGTTTTTTACCGCCCTGCCAAGCCCGGAATGATTTATGCTCTCGGCGGCGAGGGCTTTTCTCAGGCAACCGCATATTATATCGCTTTTATATCCCGTATCTTCGCAGTCCGGGCATTCGTAAACCGGTTCTGTGTAATTTCCCGGATAGCCCGATTTTACAAGCATATTCGTTCTTTTTTTGATTAAATCCTGATTTTTTTTCTTTGTTTCGCCGACTTTCAGGGCAAAATCTTCGCCTGAATTTGATTTGAGCACAATCCCCGCGAGTTCTTTATGGGTTTCCGATAATTTTTTGTCTATATCCCATAGACCGGGGATTTGAGCATATAATTCTTTCTTTCTTTTTTCAGCGTCAGCCGACGCTTTTTTATATTTGTCCTCGAAATCGCTCAGGACTTTCTGCACTATCTTATTGTTATACGCCATAATATACCTCAAAAAATTATTATATTTATCTAAAATTTCATGCCTCTTTTTACCGCTTTTTCAAAAAACTGGTCAACGTTTATCCCCGAATTTTTCTTGTTTACGATATTGTTTATGACTTCGGGGGTTGGACCGTGTTCATTTTTTACGTCGTCGAGCGTTTTAAAGCCTTTTTCGTTCCAGTTTGTATATATCCCGTTTATATAATTAAACGACAGGGTCTCTATTGTTTTCAGACAAAGCCTGTATCCTTCCGAAAGCATGTCGTCTGAAAAATCAAATTCTTTGTACCATTTTTTTATATAATTTTTTTCTTTTGCCGTAAGTTTACGGTTCTCTGTTTTAAACAGCTTTTTTATTTTATCCTCAAATTCGGCTATTTTATGCGTTTCACGCATTTTATCTTCAAAATCAAGCATTGTGAAAATCCCGCTGGCAGCCATTCCCAGAGCTGCTTTTTCCAGATACCTGATATTATTACTCTTGTTATCTTCGGCGTATGTCTCGGCAAGCTTAAGAATCAAATCGACTTCTATGTTATTTGTCACGTGAAGATTATACATGATGCCCAAATCCGCGATATTAAACGAAGTCTGCATTTTTATCTGGGCTTCGTGTATCAGCCGCCTGAAGTCGTCTTTTGTCTCAAGAGATTCGATAAGGGAATCGGAAGATACCGGCTCTGAATTTAAAGAAACGTGCGTTACTTGATTTGTTTGATTTACCGGCTGTGTTTCCTCAGGTTTTTCAAGAATAGGTTCGGGTTCGGCAATTTCAATAATTTCAGTAGTTTCAATAGTTTCGGCGATTTCATCAGTTTCATCAATTTCAACAGAATCAACAATATCGACAATATCAACAGGTTCGGGGATTTCGTCGTATTTGTCGTATATCCCAAGCCCTTTCTTAAATTCCAAATCATCTCCCGAATCTTCGCCGCTTAATATATTTATATCGCGTTTTACGTTTAAAATAATATTTATGACGTTGTCCATGTTAACGCCTTTTGTCCCGTTATTCGGCGTTATTTCATAATCCAGTATGTTTTTTTCTTTCCAGAAGTCCATCGCTTTTATTATATCCCCGTCTTTTGCCGTTTTAGTCTTTATATTGTTTTTTATGAACTCAAAATCTATTTTTTCGGGGTTTTCACAGCACAGCAAAAAAAGCAGTACTTTTACGCATAATTCGCCCGCGTCTTTGATAATATATATAATCTCAGAATTATTCTTGAGTTTTTTTTTCATTTTTATATTGATATATTTAATATTGGCAATATGTTTTGATTCAGCAGACACTGTTATATACCTCTGGATTTCACGTTTACTGTATAACTTTATATATTTTATCACAAATCTATTATTTTTACAAGAATAATAATGTAGATAATATATAAATATTTTTATCAGGCGTGAAAAATTTCGCAAAAAAGCCTCCCTTGCTAAAGGGAGGTGTCGCGCGAAGCGTGACGGAGGGATTCCGTTTCCCTCCACGAGTGACATCAGATTCCGAATCCCACCACCGTCTGCGGACGGTCCCCCTCCCTTTAGCAAGGGAGGCTTACGGGGGTATTTTAATCGTAAATCTTATATCCCTACGTCCGATAAAACCGTCACGTCGTTATGCAGATGCAGGAAAGACGACGGGTTTGACGTTGATATTTCACCTTGCAGGAATTTCTTGAATATTTCCGTTTTGCTTTTGCCGCTGACAAGCATTAATATTTTCTTTGCTTTTAAAATACTGCCCATGCCCATTGTCAACGCTTTATCCGGCACTTGTTCGACAGAATCAAAAAACCTTTTGTTGGCTTCTTTTGTCTCTTCGGTCAAAACGGCGATATGAGTGTCGGGAAGTAAAAAATTATCCGGCTCGTTGAATCCGATATGCCCGTTTGGTCCGATTCCTATAACCATCAAATCAATCCCGCCGGATTTTTTTATTTTTTCTTCGTAACTTTCGCACTCTGAACCGGCGTCAACGGCTTCGCCGTCGGGGATATTTATATTTTCATGATTTATATTAATACTGCCGAAAAGATTATCGAACATAAACTTATAATAACTCTGCGAATTATCATGTTTTATCGGGTAATATTCGTCAAGATTAAACGTCGTGACTTTTGAAAAGTCCAATAATCCCGACTTATTTTTTTCGATAAGATTGGCATACATGCCGAGTGGGGTTGACCCTGTCGGCAATCCTAAAACAAAATTTTTAGTCGGCTTTGCTTTTATTTCGTTTGCGACAATCTCCGCCGCTTGTTCTGACATTTTTTCGTAACTCTCAAAATATTTTATTTCCATAACTTTTTTTACCTCTGACTTTTTATTTTATATTATTTATATTTTATTTATTCATACCCGCACTCAAGCATATCCTCGGCGAAAAAATCATACATATATTTTCCCCCGTCTGTTTTCCAGCGTCCGACAGAATCCGGTCTCATTTCTATTTTTGCCATTTTTATCCCAAGATAATCCTCAAGTTTTTTTAAAGTTTCGTCCTGCTCAAAAACCATATCCTCAAATCTTATCTTCAACAGATTTTTCGGCTCGGGCGTGGCTTTCATAATTTCACGCTGATACTTCCAGCTATACGCCCTGTTTTTGCGTATATCGCCGGACTTAGGGTAATCTATCCCGAAATCGTTTAAATCGTCGGTTTTGTGCGTGTTTAAAATACAGTCTCTTGGGTCTCTTACCCATTGGATATATTTTATATCCGGGAACATTTTTATAATCCACGGATAAATCAGCGTAGTTTCGGGGATTTTCCACCCTTTGTTTTCACTCTTTGAATCTAACACAGTCACAAGATATTCTTCGATTAACCGGGTAAACTCCGGAACGGGCTGCATTTCCAGAACTTTCGTGAAATCCCATTCAAGCCCGCCTTTATAGTCAACATATTTGGCGAAAACCCTGCAAGCGTCGTACATTTTTTCCGGCGGAAGTAAATCCCCGGATATATTTAGTGGCTCGCCCATGAAAACCCCGCTCGCGCTCAAAGTGTGCGACATCGCTCTTGTTCCCGAATGTCCCCTGCCGATTACCGTTATCATCATAAATTTTTTGTTCTCCCTGTGTGTTTTTTTATATTATTATTTAAAAATACTCTCGGAGTTTTCCCCAAGCCTCCCTTGCTAAAGGGAGGGGGACCGCCCACAGGCGGTGGTGGGATTCGGAATCTGATGTTGTGTTCTGGGTGAGAGGCGAATCCCTCCGTCACGCTTCGCGTGCCACCTCCCTTTAGCAAGGGAGGCTTTAAATAACCACGCATTATATCACAACTCTCTTATGCCTGTACACATGACAGCATATATTCACAGCGACAGGCAAACCCGCGATATGCGTCGGGAAAGTCTCGATATTTACTGCGAACGCCGTCGTTTTACCGCCGAACCCCTGAGGTCCGACGTTTGTTTGATTTATTTTTTCAAGTGCTTTTTGCTCTATGTTTTTATAAAATTCGTCGGGATTATTTTCCCCGGTTTCACGCGTCAGGGCTAATTTCGCGAGTATTGCCGAATATTCAAAATCCCCGCCTATACCGACCCCGACTACTACCGGAGGGCACGGATTCCCTCCCGCTGTTTTCACAGTTTCGACGATAAAATCAATTATATCGTCAGAATTTGCCGACGGCTCGAACATTTTGATTCTGCTCGCGTTTTCGCTCCCGAATCCTTTGGGTACGCAGATAATCTCGATTTTATCGCCCTCGACTATATTCGTATGAATTATAGCCGGAGTGTTGTCGTTGGTATTTTCGCGCCTCAACGGGTCTCTCACGACAGACAGCCTCAAATCCCCGCCGACATATGCCTCGCGCACTCCCTGATTTACCGCGTCTCTCAAAAGTCCGCCGGTTATGTGAACGTCCTGCCCGATATTAATAAAAACCACCGCCATGCCTGTGTCCTGACAGATTGGCACGTTTAATTTTTTCGCGAGATTTATATTTTCTTCGAGTTTCATCAGGACATTTTTGGCAAGCGTAAAGCTCTCGGACTTTACACTCTCTTTTATGCAATTCACAAGATTATCCGATAACGTCAGATTCGCTTCGATAAACGCCTGTTTTATTTTTTCTGTTATTATATTTGCATTGATTTCACGCATAAATATTTGTCCTCCGTAGGGGCAACCCTTGCGGTTGCCCTGAGGGCGACCGCGAGGGTCGCCCCTACAATAATATTTATTATACATCAAATTTTTATATATTACAATATTAAAATTAAAATTTTACTTTTTTTCTTAATATTTCCATGATATAATATTAAATATCAAAAAAATATTATTAATTATTCCGGAGAAAAATTTATCATGAAAATAACGTTTTTAGGGACTTCCGCCGGGGAAGAATATCCCGGCATATGGTGTAATTGCCGAAACTGCAAAAAAGCCCGCATATGGGGCGGCAAAAATATCAGGCGCAACAGCTGCGCCGTACTGGACAACGACGTGATGCTCGATATTGGCAAAACGGCGCATATACAAATTGACCGTTTCGGTCTTGACCTGCAAAAAATACAAACCCTGCTTATAACACATTCACACAGGGACCATTTAAACACGCATACTTTCTGGGCAAGGCAAATGACCCCCGGCTACGATATATTATCAACCGAAGAAAAAAAGAAAGCAGCTTCGCCAAATTTCAGTTTATTGCCGGAATTATCTGTGTTCGGCAGTAAAAAAGTCTCGGAGACTTTATTAAGCGACGGCATAAATTATGACGACCCGCGCTGGAATATAGATTTTAATATAATAGAACCGTATCAGAAATATTATTCGAATAATCTTGAGTTTTTTACTCTTGACGGCAATCATAACGACGGGGATTATCATTCGATAAATTATATAATCACAAGAAACAACAAAACTTTTCTTTATTTGTCAGACACAGGCTGGCCGTTTGACAAAACTTTTGAGAAATTAAAAAATTACAGATATGATTTTATTATTACAGAAGGCACGTTCGGATTCGGGGCGGATTCTACCGCTCATCTGGGTTTTGAAAAAAATCTGCGTCTGCTTGATTTTTTCAACAGGAACAAACTCTGGAAAAACAATCCGGATTATTACATAACGCATATGTCGCCGCATTGGTGTCCCCCGCATGACGAGTACAGCCCCATCGTTCAAAAGTACGGCTTGAAACTCGCGTATGACGGGTTTGTATTGGAGTGTTAAATAAAACGACTCCCCCCTGCGACTTCGTCGCTTCCCCCCTCGTAAACGAAGGGGGCTTTGGGCTTTTCTTTGCCCCCTTCGCATACTTGCGAGGGGGGATGTCGCTGCAGCGACAGGGGGGAGTTTTTAAAGAATTAGGAGAGTATTAGGAGAGTAATAAATTTTATGCCAAACACAACCAATCCCAACACATATATAACAGTATTAGGCTCGTCGGGCTGCCGGTACGATTACGGCAACGATACCGCGAGTTATCTCATAAATAATAAAATTATCGTCGATACAGGCTGGAATTTAGTCGAGAATCTGCTGGATTTAAAATTAAACCCGGCGGATTTTAAAGTTATTTTGTTCACGCATTTTCATCACGACCATTATCTTGCCCTGCCGCAATTTTTGTTTTATTATCTCAACGAAAATAAATCTTTGAGTGAACTGACTTTGATTGGTCCTGACGATTTGACAAAAGTCGTGAATCTCGCGCTGGATTTTTTACAGGTATCAAGATTTTATGAACACGCCGGCTGTCCCAACTGCATAGAAATAAAACCCGGCGAAAATCTAAGTCTTGAAAAAGGGCAGTTATTTATAGAATCATATAAATCAACGCACCCTGTTGACGGCAGATATTACTGCGTCACGGATATGCTCACAAACAAAAAAACAGGGTTTTCCGGCGATACCGCGTATAATCCCGCCGAAATATCTTTTTTCAGAAACTGCGATTTGTTAATCCACGAATGCTCGCTTGGGGGAAAACACACGGGCGACAATTCATATCTTCACTCCGACGCCGAAACCGCCGCGATTGTCGCGGCAGAATCAAACGCGAAAAAACTCGCGCTCACGCATTATCCCGAAAAATTACGCGATGAATGTCTGAATTCCGCGAAAAATAAATTTACCGGGGAAATATTAACCCCGGTAAAAAACGATATTATATATTTGTGATAATTGCGTTATCCGGTTTATCTTTATCTGGTATAATTCGAATCCACGAGTTTCATCGCGGCAAGCTCGTTTTCGAGAGTACCGGGGTAAACATACGCGATAATTCCGCCGAAATCTATATACTGGTTGCCGTAGCCCAGAAATATCTGCATCTGCATGTTCTGCGATTTGGATTCTTCGTTTAAAACATAACCGCAGAAGAAAATTTTCCGCCATTCGGGCGTTGCCCACTGTTCCCCGTGAGGGTCAACGTTGCCCTCGGTGCCCCAGTTGTCGGTCGAGGTTTTTATCGCCAGATAATACGCGGGTTCGTCGTCCATGTCAAAATCGTCGGTCTCGGACAGTCTTTCTCCCCTTACCCAGATTACTCCCACGACTAAATCTTCTTCTTCTGTTTCTATGTCTTTTTCAAACGAACGGTTGTAGCTGCAGCTCCAAAACTGTTCGGAATCTTTCGCCGTGACTACTCTGTAAGCGGCAGTAAACGGGACGTTGTCGCCGCTTACGTCAAGCTCTTCTTTTTTCGTGTTTCCGGTTGAAAAACCTTTCATGAGAGCCGCTTCGTCCTCGCCGGGGAGTATTTTAACGCCGTCGGTAAGCCCATATTGTCCCATTTCGTTTAATATCTGCTCCCAATAGGGCAGGTTCGGGTCGATTGGCTCAAGAACAAACGGGGGTTCGGTTTCTTTTTCCGTCGGGGGCTCTGTCGGTTCAGGCTCAGTCGGAGGGTCGGTCGGTTCGGGCGTTGCCGCTTCGTTATTATTTCCGGCAGCCGTGCCGCCGTCGTCTTTTTTAGCCCCTGCGTCGTCTGATTTTTCGCCGCACGCGAAAAGCATGGGCAGAATCATGACGATACATAAAAACAACGCCGTTATTTTCAGAATATTTTTTGTTTTCATAAATAAATTTTCTCCTTTTGGATTGATGAATCTTGGTTTTTGAAATAAAACGACTCCCCCCTGCGACTTCGTCGCTTCCCCCCTCGTAAACGAAGGGGGCTTGGGGTCTTCTTTGCCCCCTTCGCATACCTGCGACGTGTAACGAATGTGAACATAGTTCACATGCAGTTCACGCCAATCGGTCAAAGGGGTGTCACGAAGTGACGGGGGGAGTTTTTATTTTAATCCACCGGTAATTTCCAGATTGCTTTGTCGTTTTCCGGGGTCGCGGGGAACAGATACGCCGCTATGCCCCCGATTTCAAATTCCTGCATTCCGAAACCGATATATATATTAAAGCTCATCGTTGACGACTGTTTTTCTTCGGTCAGGACATACCCGAAAAACATGATTCTTTCCCATTCGTCAGACGCTTCCATAAGCTGGTCTCCGCCGGGGGACATGTCGCCCTCAGTCGCCCATTCGTTGGTCGGGGTTTTTATCGCCAGATGATATATTAACGGGTCGTCCAAATCATAAAAGTCCGTTTCTTCAATCCTTCTGCCTTTTATCCAGAGAACGCCGACGATAAAATCGCCTTCTTCCGTTTCGACGTCTTTTTTAAGCGGGGTCGAATAACTGCCCTCCCAGAAATTCTCCATGTCTTTTGTGTTCCAGACTTTATACGCGGCGTTAAACGGCACGCTGTCGTCGCCGCTCAGGTCAAGCTCTTCTTTTTTCGCGTTGCCGGGGCTGAAACCTTTCATAAGAGCGGCTTCGTCGTCGCCTTTGAGTATTTGCACGCCTCCGGTCAAACCGTACTGCTCAAATTCGTTCAATACCTGCTCCCAATAGGGCAGGCTGGGGTCGATTGGCTGAAGCTCAAAGGGGGGTTCTGTTTCTTTTTCCGTGGGAGGCTCGGTAGGTTCGGGTTCTGTCGGAGGGTCGGTCACTTCTTCTTTAGGCGTATCGTCGGCTTTGCCGCTGTCAACAGTCGTCCCGCCGTCGTCTTTTTTAGCTCCCGCGTCGTCGCCGTCTTTTGCGCCGCACGCGAAAAGCATCGGCAGAATCATGATAATACAAATAAACAACGCCGTTATTTTTAAAATATTTTTTGATTTAACTGATTTCATTTCAATTTCTCCTTTTAATACTTTTAATAAAATAATAAAATCTTTATAATTTTATATGCTATATACAATAATTTATCACAAAATTCAGATATTGTCAAATATATTTTATTTATTTTTTGTAAAAGATATTATTTTTTCACACGGTTTTATCGCATAAATCAATGCTGTAATCTATGAAGTTCTCAAGTTCTCCGGCTGACAGTTCGCGTTTGCTGATTAAACTCAGCATGTAGATATATCTCGCGGTTTCTTTGTTTTTTGTTTTCGCGAGTTTTTGTATAAGCGCGTTCTTTGAATTTATTATCAAAGTTTCGTCATATTCAGAATCCGGAAGATTAGCCATATTCGCGTCGAGCATTTTATACTGTTTCATCATATCCGCCATTCTTCGGGACTGTTCGGATAACGTCAGCAAAGCCGGGATTTTTTCATCGGACAATTCGCTCACTTCGATTTTAAGATTTTCTTTCGCGCCAGCGTCTTTTATAGATTCTTTGAACAAATCTATCAGTTCCTGATTTTCGGGAGTTGTTTTATTATCCTGATTTTGCGGCGCGCCGGGGGCGTCGCGCCCTACGGTTGTATCGTTCGCGTCGGTGATGTCGGAATCGACCCTGATAAATTTTATTTTATTGTCGTTTCTCATTTCGACAAGACTGATAAACTGCGTCTCGATTATATTTTCGAGAATCAGAATCTCATGTCCGGCTCTTTTGTGCATACTCACGTAAACAGCCTGCGCCGCGGGATTATTCGTGTAATATATATTTGCCGTTTGCGGCACGCCGGGGTCGTCGTGCCCTACGTATTCCCCAAGGGTTTTATATTCGCCGTCGGTGTTTTTATAAATAATAATATCTTTTATTTTATCGTAAAATTTCTGGTCGCGTAAACAGCCGTATAAAATAAAAGTTTTTATGTCGTCCCAGAAACCCTCGTATTCTTTGCGTTCGGTATTAAACAAAGAGCTTAATTTGTCGCTGACTTTTTTTACGATATGCGCGGATATTTTTGAAACATAGCCGCTGTTCTGGAGATAACTTCTCGAAACGTTCAAAGGCAGTTCGGGGCAGTCTATCACGCCTTTGAGCATTAATAAATATTCGGGTATGACTTCTTTTATATTATCTGCGACAAAAACCTGATTATAATATAATTTTACTTCGCCCTCAAGGCTGTCAAACTGGGTGTTTATTTTCGGGAAATATAATATGCCTTTAAAATTCAACGGATAATCGGCGTTGATGTGTATATAAAACAACGGCTCTTTAAAATCATGAAAAACTTTCCTGTAAAATTCAAGATATTCTTCTTTTTCGCACGACGACGGGTTTTTCGTCCATAACGGGTTTGTGTCGTTTATGGGCTTGGGAATTTCGTGGTCATGTTCGTGGTCGTACGGCACGCCGGGGTCGTCGTGCCCTACATTTGTGAAATATATTTCATAGGGCATAAAAGCGCAGTATTTTTCGAGTATGTCTTTGATTTTATATTCTGATAAAAAATCTTTGTTTTCGTCGTTGATATGCAGGATAACTTCTGTCCCCATGCTTGTTTTTTCCGGGGAATATTCGCAGTCGCCCTCGTACAGTTCATAATTGCCTTCTTCTGTGCATGTCCAGAAAACCCCCGGACCTCCGGCGTATGATTTTGATTTTATGTCAACGCTGTCCGAGACCATAAACGACGAATAGAACCCTAAGCCGAAATGCCCGATGATGCCGTTTTTATTTGAATCGTCCTGTAGGGACGAACTGTGTTCGTCCGCCGGATTTTCGCTTTCGTATTTTTCGATAAAATCCAGCGCGCCTGACAAGGCGATTTGGTTTATATATTTCTGTATTTCTTCGGCGTTCATGCCTATGCCGTTGTCAGAGATTTTAAGCGTGTTTTTTTCGGAATCAAGCTCGACGGTGATTTTAAAATCTATTTTATCCTGCAGCGCGTCTGGGAAGCCGCGCCCTACAAGTTCTTCGGGTCGGACTTCTCCGAGAGAAATCAGCCGTTTGATTTTAGTTATAGCGTCGCACGAGTTCGAGACGAGTTCCCGCAAGAATATCTCTTTGTCTGAATATAACCACCGTTTTATTATTGGGAAAATATGTTTCGTTTCTACTGATATGCCGCCTTTTTCAAGCATAAGTTTTATTTATCCTCCTGTGTGTTTATATATATTTTTTATTTGCCATTACCTAAAACAAACTCCATTTCCAGTTCAATCGGGTCAATCATAAAAATAATCCTCCCAAAGAATTGGGTCTGGGAATAAAATTCCAAAACATGACGCTGCCGTACTCCGGATTATTACTGCATTCAATCCATTTGTCAAGATACCCGTCTTTTGACGTTTTTGTGTAATATCTCACTATAGCGCCAAGGGTTTTTTTATGTTCGCCGCGCTCTATATTTGTCACGACGATAACGTTGCCGAGATATTTATTAAAAATATCGTCATACGACTGATAAACAGGGTTTTCGACTTCGAATAAACCTGTTGATATTTCTCTGTCCATAAAACTATCTCCTCTCAGTTGTTTATATATTTTTTTATTCAATCCCTACACCCCGGTCTTTAACGCATACAGCCGGAATATCGTCATAAACGCTTGCTCGCGCGTATATGTGTCGCCCGGATGAAACCCTCCGTCGGTATATCCGTTCATTATCCTGCTGCCCCTTTTGTCCATGCACCCCGACACGTAATCTATCGCGTCAACTGCCCATATATTAAATTTCGCCGAATCGTTGAATCTTAACGGGTCGGAATTTTTATTTATGCCGGATAATACACCTACGCGCATTAACATCGCGGCGGCTTCTTCTCTGGTTATATTGCCGTTGGGGTCAAATCTCCCGTTTCCGCGCCCGTTCACTAATCCAAGCGCGTTTGCCGACAATATATATAAATCGTTCGTGTCGGTAAAAACCGCAGGGTTTATATTTATATTTCTCTCGGCTAATATCTCGGAAATATATTTATCCTCGATGACTTCTAAAAACTTCACGATAAGCATACAGAATTCCTCGCGTTTTATAAACGTCGTGAAATTTCTCATGTAGCTCTGCGGGACTAAATTATACCCGTAGGCGTAGCCCACTTCATATAACGCCCATTCCGACGGCTTGTCTTCGGGATATACGTAAGTTTCGAATTTCTGCCCGGCTTCGTCAAGGACTTTTAATATATATTCCTCGCTTGAAAATTCGGTTTTCGTGTACGGGCTTACGGCGATATAATAATCCCCCGGATATAAATAAGTTTTTTCGGTCTTGACATATTTAAACCCGTCCGATGTGAGCGTCCCGGTTTCCCCGATTTTATAAGACTTTAACTCCCTGTGATATTCATCGTAGAGTTTTACCGACCAGAAATTATCGTCAACTCTTGAATTAACAGAGAATTTTATCTGTATATCCTGTGATTTTTCCACGCATATCTTAAAATAATCAATGTCGTTTATATTAAATATATCCCCGGTTATTTCTGTGTTGAACGGCAGGATATTCGCGGTTTCGGGATTGTTGTTGGGTTCTGTCTCGTATAGCCCGTCGCCGTCTCTTTCGTCCGGGATAAAATTAATTTTTATCTTATAGTCCTGATTCGAATAATTTATTATATTATACGCGCTGATTTTTATATAATAAGTCCCCGGCTGAAGCCTCATGTTTCTCGACAGCATGATTTTATAATTCGAAGTCAGACTTTCGAGATTTCCGTCCGCGCCGAAATATTCTTTATATATAGGCTCGTTTGCTATCTCGCTTGTGTAAAGCTCGATGACCCAGTCGTTCTGCAAAACCGATTCGGGCGTTGTAAACGATATATTCATAGTGCCGTACTGGGTTATGTCAAATATAAAATAATCTATATCTGTATGGTCTGATAAATTTCCGGTAAGCTGCGAATTTAAAACCAGAGTATTTGCCGTGTACGGCGTGTTGTTATATTCGGCTTCGTATAAATCAATATTTGAGAACAACGCCTCTTTTGATTCGGGGATGTAATTTATAAATATTTTATACTGCGACGTTGAAAAATCATAAGCGTTTATCGGGAGCACCTGAGCGTAATAACTGCCCGCGGGAAGCCTGAGCTTATCCGAAGTTTTTGTTTTTGTCCCGGAATTATAACTTGCGCCGCTGTTGCCGTCGTCACCGTATTTTCCCGAATATAACAATATATTATTTGTATCGTAAATATTTAAAATCCACGCCTGTTTTGACACGGCAGCCGGGGAGATAAAATCGACCGTCAGCGACCCGTTGAAATTTAACCCGAACTCGAAAATATTTATATCGGTCGAGTTTCTTATCTGACCGGAAATCTCGCGGTTCACGCCGTAAGCCGTACCGGGGGTTTCCGTAGGATATAATATATATTCGTCGTCGGGGATTGACGGTATAGGCGCGGTATCTGAATGCACGGTTAAAATATAATCCGAGTTTGAATACAAAACAGACTCCGACGAATCCTGCGAATACGGATATATAACGATATAATATATGCCGTGCTCCAAAGTCATTTCCGGAGATACAAAAGTGCGCTTGCCGTTAACCGCCCCGCCCGAACCTCCGGCGTAATAAGTCGCGACCCCGCCTTTTGAATCCTGTAAATATATCGTCCACATATCCTGATTTATATTATCGGGGGTGGTGAACTCTATTCTTAAATCGTTGTATTCGGATACGCCGAACCTAAAATAATCTATGTCGTCAGCGTCCGACAAATTCCCCGTGACAGGGGCGTTGATTAAAATATTTGTCGCGTCTGACTGGCTATCGTTAAATTCGCGTTCAAATCTCGCGCTTCTTTCGGCTGTATAATCGGCGTATATAGTATAATTTGTGCCTGAGAACGCCGAAGAATTATAAGGGGCGACTTTTATATAATAATCGCCGGGGGGAAGCCTTAGCTTGTCTAATTTGTTGGTTCTTATCGAGTTGATAACTTCGCCGCCTGAGCCTACCCTGCCCATTTGCAGTTGTTTTTCGTTTTTGTCGTATAATAAAATCGCCCAGTTGCCGGAATTTGTCGCGCTTCCGACAGAAAAAGACAGAACAAGCGACCCGTGATAAGGCACGGTTATCTTATAGTAATTTAAATCGGACGCGGATTTCAGACTGCCAGACATAGTAGTGTTGAGATTTATCGAAGTCGCGTTCGGGAAAGAATTATTGGGGTTTGTGCCGGTGTTATTATTATTAGAATTAGAATTGCCGGAGTTTCCTCCTGTCGTCCCTCCCGTCGAGCCGCCGAAATAAATCACGGTGATTTTATATGAGCTTGTGACGATTGAGGTATATTCAGAGACTGCCACGGTTACATAATATTTACCCGCGGGCAGTTCTGTCAAATCGGAGTATTCCGTTCTTGCAGACGCCGACGAAGAAGAAGTCGAGCCCCCGCCGAAATATTTCACGTCGTAGACTTTTGCGTCGGACTCACGTATAAGCGAGACTTTCCACGCGCTCGACGACGTGTTTGCCGAAGTCTCGAACTGTATAAGAACGCTCCCCTGCGACGTGGTTTCGAAATAATAAGTATTCGAGGGCGACGAAGTTGACAGGCTGTCCTGATAAGTTGTGTCAAAAGAGATGTTTCTTGTAGCGGCGGAAGAAGTCACGGGGAATAGAATCACAGGGACGAAAGCCGAGAATATTAAAACTGCCGAGATAAAACAAGATAAAAGTTTAGTCCTTAGATTATTTTTTGTTTTCACTTTCATTTAATATTTAACCTCCGGAATTTATACAATTAATAATAAATTTTTAACAACGATTTTCATGTTATATATTGTATATCAAAAACAGAAAAAAGTCAAGAAATATAAAAAATAAATTAATTCTTGTAAAGCCAAACAGCTTTACATTGCTCGTTTTTATACAAAAAATGTCGAAAAATCAACAAAAATCTTGCATTAAATAAAAAAATCGGGTAAAAAATGGTTGACATAAACAGCTTTACATGCTATTATAATAAATATAACGGCGAAAAAAGTCGGATTTAATAAAATTTTAAATTAAAAAAGGGGATTTTATTGATTATGGTTGAAAATGTTAAAAAGTATGCTGCTGAATTGGTCGGGACTATGATTCTTGTTTTCATGGGCTGCGGGAGCGCGATGTTTTTAGGCTGCGACGTGCCCGGAGGGCATCTTGCGGTCGCGCTGGCGTTCGGTTTGTCCATCGTTGCCACGGCGTATGTTATCGGCAATATTTCGGGATGTCATATAAACCCTGCGGTCTCGCTTGCTATGCTGATAAATAAAAAGCTAAGCGCGGCTGATTTTATCGGTTATGTAATAGCTCAGATAGCCGGGGCGTTTGCCGGGGCTGGATTATTGAAACTTATCGTAAGTTTTGGGGTTGTCGATAAGACCGGGGGGCTTGGCTCAAACGGGATAAGCAATATAGGCGGGAGTGTAGCGGGAGCGATCATAGTAGAAATAATTTTAACGTTTATCTTTATTTTCACGATAATAGGCGTGACTTCTGACGAGAGCAAAGGCGGGGTAGCGGGTATCGTTATCGGGCTGACTCTGACTTTTGTGCATATCGTAGGTATCCCGTTGACGGGGACTTCGGTAAACCCGGCAAGAAGCATAGGTCCGGCAGTACTTGCGGGCGGCGACGCTTTATCAAACGTGTGGATATTTATTGTCGCGCCTTTAGTTGGTGCGGCACTTGCTGCTGTTGCGTATAAATTGCTGAAGAAAGAGAAATAAGGTATAGAAACCCCTCCGTCACGCTCCGGCGGTGGTGGGGTTCGGGAATCAGGTATATAAAAAAATTATGAGGCTTGATAAATATTTAAAAGTATCGCGTCTGATAAAAAGGCGCACAGTCGCGCAGGAAGCGTGCGACGGGGGAAGGGTCACGGTCAACGCGAAAGTCGCCAAGCCCTCGCAGGACGTTAAAGAAAACGATATAATAGAGATTTCTTTCGGCGAGAAAAAAGTCAGAGTGAAAGTCGTCGAAGTAAAAGAGCATGTGCTGAAAGCAGGCGCGGCTGATATGTACGAGGTTATTTTGTAGGGACGACCGCCCTCGGTCGTCCGCGAATCTTATTTCGCGTTGGCGTTTTGTTTTTCGCGTTGGCATTTTGTTTTTCGCGTTGGCATTTTGTTTTTCACGGACGACCGGGGGCGGTCGTCCCTACGGAAACCCCAAATATTATTTTAAACCCCAACGATTGGCATACCCTACAAATTCCCGGCATATATATTAAATATTAATATATTGTGTTGAATGGAGTTTTTGGGGCATGAACGGCTTGAATAATATAAATAACATAAATAACAACAACGAAGAACGAAAAAGCAGAAAAATCCACAATGTTGTTTTATACAACAGAAAACAAATGACTGTTTCGGGGGTTATCAGGGTCGATAATTTTAACGACAGCGTGATTGTTTTGATAACAGAAACCGGGCAGATGACAGTCGAGGGCGTAAATCTTCACATAAGCAAACTGTCTCTTGAAACGGGGGACATGAATATAGACGGCGATATAACGGGGTTATTTTACTCGGACGACAATCCGGGAGCGTCAACAAACACAGGCAAATCATCTAAATTTTTCTCCAAACTGTTTAAGTAATTAATTATGCATTGTGCATTGTGCATTGCTAAAAAGGTGGTTTGCTGTTTATGGAAATTTCTTTGACGGGACAAAGCGTCGTATTTTTGTTTTCATGCGTGGTCGGGGGGCTTTTAGGCGTATTTTACGACGTTTTCAGGATAATCAGGATAGCGTTTAACTCAAAATGGCTGTCGGTTTTTTTTCAGGATTTAATATTCTGCGTTTTTTCCGCGTTTTCGATTATATTGCTGGTTTTCTACACAAATTCGGGAACGGTCAGATGGTTCTCGCTTTTCGGCTGTTTTATATGCTTTGTTTTATATCATATGACGGTCGGGAAAATCGTTATATTCATGTCAAAAAAAATCATAGATTTTATAAAAAAAGTTTTGAGGTTTATATATAAAATCACGGTGATACCCGTGAAAAAGACTGTTTTGCTTATATTAAAATTATTAAAGAAACTGCTGGCGTTTATGCTGAAAACGTCCGGCAAAATCAAAGGGGGAATGTATTACAAAAATCAAAAACGCGAAGCTGTCAGAGACGGTTTACGGGGGTTTTATCTGTATGAGAATAACAGGCATATCAATAAAAAAAACAAAAAAACGGCGAAAAACATAAACCGAATCATAGAAAAAGACAGCGCAAAAGAACAAAAACCGATTGAAAAATCAAAGAAAAAAAGATAGGATTAATATATTGCGGTCCTATCGGAATCAAGGGGAGGAAAGCAGTAATGATTGAATCTGCAATAAAACAGAAGAATCAAAAAAGCAAAAAGAGCAAAAAAGACCGGAAGAAAAGCGTAGCGAAAAAAATGCGTAAAACCAAAATGAATTTCATGACTATGGCAGTCGTGATAATCGCGGTCACTTTGTTCGCGATACCTATATGGAACAATCTGGGGGAGATAAAACGAAAAAAAGAGCAGATAGCCGAGCTGAAACGGCAGTATGAACACATGAAAATAACAAACGACGCTTTGAAACAGAAAGTTGACGCGCCCGTCGATGAAGAATATATAATCGAAATCGCGAGAAACAACGGGTACAGGCATTCCGACGAGATAATATTTTATCTGAACGGCGGCGAGTAAGAATATACCGGGGGGATTTATGCAAATCAAAAAAGGGCAGATAATCGGCGGTAAAATCACAGGGATAACAAAATACGGCGCGTTCGTGAATATCGACGGCGAAACTCCGGGAATATCCGGAACGTCCGGAATGTCCGGAATGTCCGGAATGATACATATATCAGAAATCGCCGACGGTTATGTAAAAGACATAAACGAAATTTTAGAAATAAATCAGGAGATAAAAGCCGTTGTAATCGGCGTGAACGAAAGCGGCAAATTAGCCTTGTCTATAAAACAGATGCCCAAAAACAATAAAAATAATGCCGCGCCCCCCGAAAATATCAATAATTTTGAAGATATGATGAGCAGATTCAAGAAAGAGAGCGACGAGAAAATATCCGGGTTGAAATCTGTCGAAAATAAACCCAAAAGAAGCAGGGGCGACCCTCGCGGTCGCCCTCGCAAATAAATTACTCCTAAAAAAATAAATAATATAAAATAAAAAATAATATTCAAGGGCGACCGCAAGGGTCGCCCCTACGGATATATTAATAAACGCAGAGGTCAAAAAAACATAATGATAATAAAAAACGCGAAAATATACACTATGGCAAAAAACAAAATAATCAAAAACGGCTACGTGATAATCTCGGACGAATCGGGATTGATAGACGAAGCCGGCGACATGAAAAATTATGACGCTGATATAGAAAACAACGAAAATAATATAATAAACGCCGGGGGAAAATGGCTTTTGCCCGGCTTTATTGACGCGCACACGCATCTGGGAATGTACGAGGACGGCATAAGAACCGAGGGCGACGACTTAAACGAAATCACAGACCCGTGCACGCCGCATTTACGCGCGATAGACGCGGTTAACCCTATGGACAGAACGTTCGGCGAAGCGTTGGCCGCCGGGATAACATGCGTTGCCACAGGTCCGGGAAGCGCGAACCCAATAAGCGGACAGTTTGCGGTTATCAAAACCCACGGCAAAAGAATAGACAACATGCTCATCAAAGAACCCGCGAGCATGAAGTTTGCATTAGGCGAAAACCCCAAGATATGCTACGGCGAAAAAGACCAGACCCCCGAAACAAGAATGGCGACAGCCGGGATAATCCGTGAAAATTTACGGAAAGCCGTAAAATATAATATAAAAAAATCTGAGTATGAGAATTATGAAAAGTCCGTGAAAAATCATGTAGGGCACGGCGACCCCGACGTGCCGCAAACAGAGGATTCAGAAAACGCCGAAAAAATAGACGAGCCTGATTTCGACGTCAAGCTCGAAGCTTTGCTGCCCGTAATAAAGCGTGAAATCCCCGCGCATATTCACGCTCACAGGGCAGACGATATTTTTACGGCGATAAGAATATGCAAAGAATTTGACCTGGATTATGTTATAGTGCATTGCACGGAAGGGCATTTGATTGCGGACGAACTCGCGAAAGAAAATGATAAAAAAAATAAGATTAAAGCGATAATCGGTCCGGTAATATCCGACCGGTGCAAGCCTGAAATGAGAAATCTTGAGTTAAAAAACGCGAAAGTTTTAAACGATTCGGGGATATTGTTTGCGGTCACGACTGACCATCCCGTCACGCCTTTGCAATATCTGCCGTACTGCGCCGCTCTGACCGTCAAAGGCGGCTTGGATTTATACGGCGCGCTCAAATCTATCACGATAAATCCGGCGGTTATCTTAGGGATAGACGACAAAGTCGGCTCTATCGAAAAAGGCAAGCACGCCGACATGGTTTTATACGACGGCAACCCGCTGGAGATATTCAGCAAAGCCGAGACGGTTATCGTGAACGGGAAAATTGTGTAATTTTTAAAATATAATATAAATAAGGGGAGTGTATCATGCTGGAGATATTAAAATCGGCGTTTATCGGGCTCATTCAGGGGCTGACTGAATTTCTCCCGGTTTCGAGTTCGGGGCATATCGCAATATTTAAAAACATGGTCGGGCTGGATTTCGAGGACGCGATATTATTCACGCTTATCCTGCATCTTGGGTCGCTTGTCGCGGTTTTTATTATTTATTTTCAGGACATAAAAAAACTGTTTTTCAGTTTTTTCAGTCTTATGGCGAAAATCCTGACGGGGAAAGCGCAGTATAAAAACCTGCGGAGCGGGGAAAAATTCGTCATATTTATATTTATCGCGAGCGTGCCGCTTGTTATCGGGGCGTTTATAGACAAACAGATAGAAATTCTGTCGGATTATACCAAAATCGTCGGCGTGTTTCTTATAATAAACGCCGTGATTTTATTCTGTTCGGATTTTATCCCGAAAGGCGACATAACAGAAAAAACGGCGAAACCGAAAAACGCGCTTTTTGTCGGGTTATGCCAGATTATCGCGGTCGCTCCGGGCATATCGCGCTCAGGCTCGACTATAACCGGGGGATTGTTAAACGGATTCAGCCGTCAGTTCGCGGTTAAATTTTCGTTTATCATGTCGATTCCGGCGATACTTGGGGCAAGCGTTTTCAAAGCCGCTGATTTTATCAAATCCGACGTTGAAATCACGGGAGTTATGCTCGCGCAATGCTTATTCGGGTTCGCGTTCGCGTTTGTATCGGGGATAATCGCGATTGCGGTAATAAACCTTATAATCCGAAAAAACAACTTTTACATATTTTCGATATATTGTTTAATAGTCGGCGTAACCGCGCTGATTTTCGGGTAAAAATATATCTCGAAGCCTCCCTTGCTAAAGGGAGGGGGACCGCCGCGGCGGTGGAGGGATTCGGCTGCGGGTCAAGCCCGCAATGACGATGTTGTTCTTGATTATTCGGGGAGGGAAACGGAATCCCTCCGTCACGCTTCGCGTGCCACCTCCCTTTAGCAAGGGAGGCTTGAATTAGCACCACACGTTAAATTAAAAAAGGGGAGTAAACATGGCGCAAAGAAACACAAAAAATACATCAACCAGAGGAAGAGGGCGTCCGCGTAAAAAACCCGCGGCTTCCAATTCTAATTCTAATTCTAACAATACAAATAATAAAAACAATACAGCCAGAAAAACAAATAACGCAAAAAATCTAAACGCCGCAGAAAATTCCAATAATTCAAATTCCAATTCAAGTTTAAACTCCATCGCGCTTAATATCATGCCGTTTATCTTAATCATAATCGCCGTATATATGCTCGTCAGCTTTTTTGTCAACGGGGCGGAAAGCGTCGGGTTCGTCGGGTTTATCAGCAGGAATATATTCTATGGTTTATTAGGGGCGGTAGCCGTGCTTGTCCCGGTTTTTCTGGGAAGTATCGCGGTATTTCTGAAAAAAGACAAAAAAAGCGGCTTTTTTAAATACCGGATTATTTTCTCGGTAATCTGCGTTATTTTATTCGCGGCTATCTTTCATCTGGCGTTTCTGGCGTCCGGACCGGCGGACGAAAAAATCGCGTACACAAGCCCCGGCAAAATATTCGAGAACGGGACGAAATCTATCGGCGGCGGGGTATTCGGCGGTTATCTCGCCGAGACTTTATGCAAATGCGTTGGATTAATCGGGGCATGGATATTTACTTTGCCTTTATCTATAGTTTTCAGCACGTTTCTGTTCGGATATACCCCTGCGGGCTTTGTAAAACTCATAATTAAACTTATCAAAGAATACAAAATAAACTCAAATCCCGACAAAGACAAAGAAGGCTACGAGCGCAATATTATAGTAAAAACCCAAGACCCCGAACGCAGGTTTAAATCAACCACGCATAAATATAAAATCAAATCGCACCCTAATAATATAAGCAATTCAAATTCAAACGTCAGGAACTCTAACAACAGAAATTTTAACCCGGACATACCAATAGATTCTGTAGATTCGCATAATAATAAGAAAAAATCAAAGAACAACGGGATAATCTTTGGCGACAACCCGTTCGCCAGCAGTTTCGCCGAAGAAACCGAGGCGATAAACGCAAACATAAATAATACGCAGTTAAACAGAAGTTACGAAACGCCGATAATGCTACCCGAAAGCGAGCTGTTTGATTCCGGCAGTAATAATTTAAACAGCGACCTTGACGAATTGTTCCCGGCGATTGACGGCGATAAAAATAATATAAATATAGATATAAAAGGCGACAAAGATTTTGACGACGCTGACGCGATTACTCTTGAAAACGTGAAATCAGTCCCGCAGGTCAGGGACGACGAACCCGACGTTGACGAAAACAACAAAAACAATAAAACCAAAAACAAACCGGCAAAAATAATAAATTTCGAAACGTCGAAAGTTTTTGAGGAAGACGACATACCCGTCAAAAAAGAATATAAATTCCCCCCGATTACTTATCTCACGAAAGATACAAGCACGGCAAACGAGGATATAAGAGAAGAACTTCAGGAAACCGCGCAAAAACTCAAAGACACTCTCGCCAGTTTCGGGGTAAAGACAAGAATCTGCGGATATTCCAGAGGTCCGGCGATAACAAGATATGAAATAGCCCCCGACGCGGGCGTTAAAGTCAATTCTGTCGTCACTCTCGCAAACGATATTTCGCTTAATCTCGCGGCGGACGTAAGAATAGAAGCCCCGATACCCGGCAAGTCGGCTATCGGGATAGAAGTCCCGAATAAAATCAGGACAATCGTGCATTTAAGAAATTTATTGGAAGAACAGAAGTTTATCAACGCGGCAAGCAAAATCACGATTGCTTTAGGCGTTGACGTTGCGGGTGACCCCGTATATTCTGACATTGCGAAAATGCCGCACTTATTGATTGCCGGGGCGACAGGTTCGGGTAAATCTATATGCACGAATTCTATAATCGCGAGTATTTTATATAAAGCAACTCCGGACGAAGTCAGAATGATTCTGATAGACCCGAAAAAAGTCGAATTAAATATATATAATGGCATACCGCATTTGCTTGTGCCTGTCGTGAGCGATCCGAAAAAAGCCGCCGGAGCTTTAAGCTGGGCGGTAAACCAGATGGAAGAACGGTATATGCTAATCGAGGGCAAAGGCGTAAGGGATTTCAAGACATACAACGAAGCCATAGCCGACGACCCCTTGACAGAGCCTTTGTCGCAAATCGTCATAATAATCGACGAGCTTGCGGACTTAATGCTGACGGCAAAAGAAAACGTCGAACAGTCTGTAAACAGGTTAGCCGCCAAAGCGAGAGCGGCTGGGATTCATTTAATAGTCGCGACGCAGCGTCCGTCGGTTGACGTAATCACAGGCTTGATTAAAGCCAATATCCCGACAAGAATGGCGTTCGCCGTCGCTTCGCAGATAGATTCAAAGACTATAATAAACATGGGCGGGGCTGAAAAATTAATCGGCTTGGGGGATATGCTTTATCAGCCCATAGGCAGTAAGCCGTTAAGAGTGCAGGGCGCGTTTATCAGCGACAAAGACGTATTAAATATCGTCGAGTTCTGGAAGAAACAGTCAGACGGGAAATACGACGAGAATATATTAAGCGAAATCGAGCAGGAAGCGTTGAGGTGCAACACTAAAGGCGGCAAAATGCAGGACAGAAACGAAGAGACAAATCCCGACGACGAGTTCAGAAAAGACTCTATGTTAAAAGACGCGATAGAAATAGCGATAGACACCGGACGAATCTCGACGTCGTTGTTGCAGACGAAACTGTCTTTAGGATACGCGAGGGCGGCGAGGATAATAAACACAATGGAAAAAATGAATCTGATAGGTCCGTTCGAGGGGTCAAAACCGCGTAAGGTCATGATAACACGTCAGGAATACATAGAAATGACGATGAATAAAGACGATTTCGAATAGTAGGGGCGGGGTCAACCCGCCCGCAGAATAAACCCGTCGTAAAATCATATCCGCCCGCAGAATAAACCCGTCGTAAATTATATTCACGGGCAGAATAAACCCGTCGTAAAATCATGTTCACGGGCAGAATAAACCTGTTGTAAAATCATGTTCACGGGCGGGTTGACCCCGCCCCTACGAAAGGGTTGGATGTTTTACGTTGTTTTTAAATTTCGCAAATGCCATAAATTATATTTTTTTACAACAAAAAAATTATAAAAATCAATCAAATCTGTTGAAATTAATATATAATTATTGTATAATATATATATAATAAAAGATATAAAATATCGGAGGTAAATCACGCAATGAAAAAGAAAATGACGACCGTGACTTTTAAGGGGACTCAGGAACAGGAAGCAATGCTCGCGCAGGTCATCGAAGATTACAGGGACGTGAAAGGCGCGCTTATGCCGGTTTTGCAGAAAGCGCAGGGTATCTACGGGTATCTGCCCATCGAAGTGCAGAAAATGATTGCCGACGGAATGAACGTAAGCCTTGAGGAAATCTACGGGGTCGCGACGTTTTATTCGCAGTTTTCGCTTAATCCCAAAGGGGCTGTCGCAGTCGCGGTATGCCTCGGCACGGCGTGCTATGTAAAAGGCAGCGGGGAGATACTTGATAAAATCGCGCTCAGCCTCGGAGTGAAACCCGGCGAGACTTCAAGCGACGGGAAATATTCGCTCGAAGCCACAAGATGCATAGGAGCTTGCGGGCTCGCGCCCGTTATGACAATCAACGAGGACGTTTACGGCAGGCTCGAACTCGACGACATAGAATCTATACTTGAGAAATATAAAAAATAATGCACAATGCACAATTTTATAAGGAGAAAAAATACAATCATGATACTTAAAAACGTAGCCGAATTAAACGCGCTGAAAGAAAAAGCCAGAAACGATTTTGATATTAACGAAATAAACAAAAACGAACCCGGAGCGATGAAAATTATCGTAGGCATGGCGACATGCGGCATCGCCGCAGGGGCAAAACCGATATTCGAGGCTTTGAACGAAGAAATAAAATCGAAAAAACTCGACAACGTCAGGGTCGCTCAGGCAGGCTGTATAGGATTATGCCAGTATGAGCCGATAGTCGAGGTTATCGAAGCCGGCAAAGATAAAATCACTTATGTTAAAATGGACGCTGATAAAGCTATAGAAATAGTAAACAGGCATATAATCGGCGGCAGGATAGTCAGCGACTACACGATAGGCGCGGCTAATTAAAACTTATGAAACTCCCCCCGTCACTTCGTGACACCCCCCTCGCAAGTATGCGAAGGGGGCAAAGATAAAACCCAAAGCCCCCTAAAGCCCCCTTCGTTTACGAGGGGGGAAGCGACAAAGTCGCGGGGGGAGTCCGAGGGTGAAAGCGGCAAAGCCGCAAGGGGAGCCATAAAAAAGATTCGCGCCATGGTTTAGTAAAATAATTGAAGTGAGGTAAAAATAAAAATGATACGTTCTCATATACTTGTCTGCGGAGGGGAAGGCTGCGCGTCTTCCGGCTGCAAAGCCGTTATCGAAGCCTTTGAAGACACTATAAAACGCAATAAACTCGAAAACGAAGTGAAAGTTTTAGTGACGGGCTGTCACGGATTATGCTCGGTCGGTCCGATTGTCGTCATATATCCCGACGCTGTGTTTTACGCCAAAGTCACGCCCGACGACGCCAAAGAAATAGTCATAAGCCATATCAAAAAAGGCAGACCCGTGAAACATTTGGTATATAACGAGGCAATTCACGGGGATATAAAATTATCGCTGAACGATACCCCGTTTTATAAAAACCAGAAAAGAATAGCTTTGAAAAACTGCGGGGTTATCGACCCCGAAAATATAAACGAATATATAGCCTGCGACGGCTATCAGGCATTAGCCAAAGCTTTAACCGAAATGAAACCCGATGAAGTCATTCAAACTATAAAAGATTCGGGGTTAAGAGGCAGGGGCGGAGCGGGATTCTCGACAGGCATGAAATGGCAGCTCGCGGCTAATCCCGTGTCGGACAAAAAATACGTCTGCTGCAACGCCGACGAGGGCGACCCCGGAGCTTTTATGGACAGGTCGGTTCTTGAGGGCGACCCCCACGCTTTGCTTGAGGCTATGGCGATAGCGGGCTACGCGATTGGCTCAGACGAAGGCTATATTTATATAAGGGCAGAATATCCCGTCGCGGTAAACCGTCTTGAAATCGCGATAAAACAGGCGAAAGAACTTGGATTGTTAGGCAAAGATATTTTAGGCACGGGGTTTGATTTTGACATAAACATAAGGCTTGGCGCGGGAGCGTTTGTCTGCGGCGAAGAAACGGCTTTGCTGACTTCTCTTGAGGGGAACAGAGGCGAACCCAGACCGAGACCGCCTTATCCGGCAGTCAAAGGTTTATTTGGTCAGCCGACTGTGTTAAACAACGTCGAGACTTACGCCAATGTCGCGCAGATTATATTAAACGGCGCAGACTGGTTCGCGTCTATGGGGACAGAAAAATCAAAAGGCACGAAAGTGTTCGCGCTGGGCGGCAAAATCACGAATACCGGGCTTGTCGAAATACCCATGGGTACGACGCTGAGAAAAGTCGTGGAGGAAATAGGCGGCGGAGTGCCGAACGGCAAAAAGTTCAAAGCCGCGCAGACCGGAGGTCCGTCCGGGGGCTGTATTCCCGCGAGTCTGATAGATACCCCGATAGATTACGAGAATCTTTCGGCTGTGGGTTCGATGATGGGCTCGGGCGGATTAATTATCATGGACGAAGATACCTGCATGGTCGATATAGCCAGATATTTTCTTGATTTTACAGTTGACGAATCCTGCGGGAAATGCGTCCCGTGCAGGATAGGGACGAAAAGAATATATGAGATTCTCGAAAAGATAACGTCGGGCAACGGCGAACCTGAAGATTTGGACAAACTCGAAACTTTATGCAATCACGTGAAAACTTCGTCGCTGTGCGCTCTCGGACAAAGCGCGCCCAACCCGATATTATCGACAATGCATTATTTTAAAGACGAATATATAGCGCATGTCAAAGACAAAAAATGTTTTGCCGGCGTATGTAAAAACCTGTTGCAGTACATAATACTTGCGGATATGTGCAAAGGCTGTACGGCGTGCGTAAGGGTATGTCCGACGGGTGCGATAACGGGCGAAATCAGGAACGCGCACGTCATCGACCAGACAAAATGCGTGAAGTGCGGCGCGTGCGAGCAGAAATGCAAGTTTGACGCTATTATAAGAAAGTAAAGAAACACCCCCTACGGAATTTAAATTTTCAGAGAGGAATAAATAAATTAAAATGGATAACGTAAAAATAAAAATAAACGGCAGGGAATATGAAGTTGACAGAAACTCGACGATACTTGAGGCGTGCAAAGCCGCCGCGATTGACGTGCCGACTTTGTGCTATATGAAAGACATAAACGCCATAGGCTCGTGCAGGATTTGTCTGGTCGAAGTAAAAGGCGCAAGAAGTTTGGTCGCGGCGTGCGTCCAGCCGATTGCCGAAAACATGGAGATTCTCACGAATACTTTAGCCGTCCAGAAAGCCAGAAAAACCAATCTTGAACTGATTTTGTCGGACCACAAAAAAGACTGTCTTGACTGTATCAGAAACCAAAACTGCGAACTGCAGAAAATGTGCAAAGACTTTGCGGTCACGGACGAGCATTATTTTAAAGGCGAAAGGCTGGAATTTCCCGTCGAGCATTCGACTTTGTTTTTAGTCAGGGATAATAACAAATGCATAAAATGCAAAAGATGCGTCGCGGCTTGTAATAAATTACAGGATATTTCTGTAATCGGGGCAAACGACAGGGGTTTTGACACGCATATCGGCTGCGCCTTTGAGTTAAATCTCGCCGACGTGCCGTGCATATCGTGCGGGCAATGCATAGTCGCGTGTCCGACAGGGGCGTTATACGAAAAAGACGACACAGATAAAATCTGGGAAGCGATAGAAGACCCGAAAAAACATACGGTTATATGCACCGCCCCGTCGATTAGGGCAACTCTGGGCGAATGTTTCGGCATGGAGCCGGGCAGTTTCGTTCAGGGGAAAATGGTCGCGGCGTTAAAACGCATGGGATTTGACGGCGTATATGACATGGACATGACGGCTGATTTGACAATCATGGAAGAGGCAAACGAATTAATAGAGCGAATAAATAATCACGGCAAAATGCCGATGATAACGTCGTGTTCGCCGGGCTGGATAAAATACTGCGAACAGTATTTCCCGGAATTTATCGAAAATCTATCGACATGCAAATCACCGCAGCAGATGTTCGGCGCGATATATAAATCATATTACGCGCAGAAAAAAAATCTCGACCCGAAAGATATATGCGTTGTTTCTGTTATCCCGTGCACGGCGAAAAAATTCGAGATAACAAGAGAGGGGCAGTCGGCAAACGGTATGCCCGACGTTGACGTCGCGATAACGACACGCGAACTCGGCAGAATGATAACAAGGGCGGGCATAAACTTTCACGCACTCCCGGACGAAGAATTTGACATGCCGATAGAACAGGGTTCGGGCGCGGGGTTAATCTTCGGGGCGACCGGCGGAGTTATGGAAGCGGCATTAAGAACCGCCGCCGAGACTATTTTAGGCAAGCCGCTTGAAAAACTCGATTTCGATGAAGTGCGGGGAATCGAGGGGATAAAAAAAGCAAGTTATAAACTCGGCGATTTGGAAGTAAAAGTAGCAGTGGCGAGCGGTACGGCAAACGCGAAGAAAGTATTGAACGCCGTGAAAAAAGGCGAGCTTGACGTTGATTTTATCGAGATAATGGGATGTCCGGGAGGGTGTATAAACGGGGGCGGACAGCCTGTCCAGCCCATGAACGTAAGAAACTTCACGGATTTAAAGACAGCGCGCTCAAGGGCGTTATACACCGAGGACGCGAGGCTGACTATAAGAAAGAGCCACGAGAACCCGATAATAAAAGAGATATACGAAAATTATCTGGAGAAACCGGGCAGTAAAAAAGCGCATCATCTGTTGCACACGCACTATAAAAAAAGAAGTATGTACGGGAAATAGAAAAATCTCAAAAAAAATAAAAAAGATGATTATAAATGTAATAGTATGTTTATTGAAAATATGATATAATATTAGTATGGAATCGTAGGGGCAACCCTCGCGGTTGCCCTCGAACACAACAAAACACAAATAAAATAACAGAAAAGACAGAGAAAAATCTGTCTTTTTTTGCGTGGTTTTTTATATTACTCCCCCCGTCACTGCGTGACACCCCCCTCGCAGGTATGCGAAGGGGGCAAAAAACACCCATAGCCCCCTTCGTTTACGAGGGGGGAAGCGACGAAGTCGCGGGGGGAGTTTGTATAAACTAAAAAAACATAAAGGAGAAAAAAATGAAAAATAGTTTTATATTATATTCAGAACATTACGAATACATAGAAGAATTGGACATAAATCAACGCGGATTATTGCTGACGGCTATATTTGAATACGAAAATAATAAAAAAATCAGCGTTGAATTGGATCAGGTGACAAAAATAATATTTAAAGTTATAAAAACGGCATTAGACAGCAACGCGGAAAAATACGAGAAAAAAGTTGAAGTTTTAAGAACTAACAGTTCGAAAAAAAGCAAATCGGAGCAAATCGAACCCGATAAAAATCAAATCGACAGTGTATATGTAAATGTAGATGTAGATGTTAATGATAATGTTAATGAAAGTGATAATGTAAGTAAAAACGACAATCCGCTTACGGCGGATACTACTGATACTACTGATACTTTTATTGTTACTACTGTTTTTACTCCGAAAGATAAATTTGTTCTTACCCAAACGCAGTTAAACGAATTTGAGCGCGATTATCCCGACGTCGATATACTTAAAGATTTCGAGAAAATCAAAAACGAGATAAACAATATGCCGAAATGCAATCTTAAAGGCAAAAACCTAAGTGATTTTATCATAAGATGGCTTGGCAGGACGCAAATGACCGGAGGCAATAAACATCACACCCGTGACAGACCTAATCATAATCAAAACGCTCCCGACATCGACGATATATTTCAAAAAGCCGTAAGAAAAGGCATGAAAATGGGAGAGTTTGCGTGAGATTAAGAAACTCCCCCAGTCGGCTGCGCCGACAGCCCCCTCGGAGAGGGAGCCTTTAAATTAATTCCAAAGCCTCCCTCAGCACCGCAGGTGCGGTAGAGGGGGGTGTCACGAAGTGACGGGGGGAGTTGGATTATTTTCTACTTCACCCATTTCTGCTGGTCGTCGAGCCACGCGATAATCCCTTTTGCGATTGCGTCAGCCGAACGCTGTACGCCGTCTGATGTGATTGCGAAATCATACTCGTCGGGATTGGTGATAAACGACATCTCGAACAATGTCGCGGGGAATCTATGGCTTCTTAACATCGCCAATGCTTGGTATCTTACGTCACGTTCGTATCTGTTAAGTTCGGTCGCGATAGACTTCGAACACGATTTCGCTAACAGCCTGCCCGAATCGTTGCAGTATAAACCTAAATATCCCCTCACGTATGACAAGTCAGACCCGTAGCCCAATGCGTTGTGATGTACTGATATTAGCAAGTCCGGGTTTATCGCGTTATAACTGTTCATGCGCGTATATATATCGACAGTTATGTCTTTTTCACGCGTCATGATTACGTCCGCGCCCAGCGCGGTTAATTTTGTCTTGACAGCAAGCGCAATATCGAGGTTCAGGTCTTTTTCGCATTTGCCTTTCGCGCTTAAAAATCCCAAAGCTCCCGTATCGCTCCCGCCGTGGCCCGCGTCTACTATTATAGTCATGCCGTCAAGCGGCTTATTACTGCCCGGTATTTTTTTGATTGGATTTTTTACGCTGACTATTATATCCCCGCCTTCGTATGACACGTCAAACCCGTACCAGTTGTCGGGGTCAATCAAATCAAATTTATACGTCACGGTTTTATTGTCCGGGTCAGACGAATATTTGACCGAACTAAATACCGGGTTGTCTGTCAGAGCAAGCTGTCTCGCGCCGTCCGGGGTGTTAAACAAAGTTATCGTAAACACGCCGTCTTTGCATTTCGCGTTGACGGGGACATGCTCAGTCGCGGCAAATTTTATCTCTGTGATTTTGCCGATATTTTCCATAGACGCCGACAATAACCTGTTTACAAGCAAAGTCCGTTCGGGCGTCAAAACAACGTTGTCGGCTGAAATCCACCCGCCGAATCCTAATTTATAATACCCGTTCTGATACGCCGTTATATTGTCGCGCATTCCGACAGACGCCGGAAGATAATCGTTGTAAAACTCCGTATCGAGAGAGACTTTCAGGTGCGAATAATCTTTCACGACTTCGCATGAAGTATAAGGCTTATACACAGATTCATTTATCAGCTTCACGTTTAATCCGTCAAAAGTCGCCTTGTCCCCTCCCCTTTCGGCTGTGAGAACTATCCTGCCTAAATCTATAATTTTGCCGTTCGGTTTTGTACTCGGCAAAGTCAAAGTCCCCGAATATACTTCGGTCATATAAGTACCCTCGTCGGGCGGCTCTAATAAAGGCGTAAGACTTACGACAGTATCTCCGAGTTTCGCCGTGACTTTGCTCTTTGACGGGGCGCGTACTCTTAAAATAATTTTATTTCCCGGAGACGTGACGATATTTCCCGTATGGCTCAAGCCGTCCATAGTATAAGACACGGGTTCGACCCAGTACGAACTCATCTGACCGTAGCCGGGATATACGTTTGATTTGCCTTTGGTTATATTATAAGCATAATCAGTATTGTTTTGCTTAAAGACTAAATTATTTTTGCCTTCGTTTAATGTGATATAGAGCGAGAAATAGCCGTTTTTGGTTCTCGGAATTTTGTCGCCGTTGTAATATACGGGATATGCGGGATTCGAACTGCCCCCGATATTAAGCGTAGCGTCTGCGACCGTCGAGTTATTAGCAGGTCTGCCGAAAGTCACGCCGCCCCCGTTTGATTCCGGCTTGTTTATCTTACGCGGCGAAGCGAACATTTTCGCCAAATTATCTTTTAGTTTATACGAATTATCGGCGATATTGGCGTAGCCGTAAAAGACGCTGCCTGTCACGCCCATGTAATTTCTGGCGTATTCTACCTGTCTGGGTATTTCCGTCTCGCTCTGCCATTCGCCGACGCGATACGCTCCGTGACCGATATATAAGTCAACGCCCGTGCCGTCAACTGCCGCGCTCCACCATCTGACAAGTTTGTCATAACGCGCAACGTTTGTGTCAAACCTCCAGTATATCTGCGGGCAGATATAATCTATATATCCGCCGTTTATCCATGCTTTGGCGTCGCAGTAAATATCAAAATACGCCTCGCCGCCGGCTGTGTCCGAACCTGTGGGGGCTCTGTTTGACTTGTTTGCCCAGATGCCCCTTGGGCTTATCCCGAAGCTTACGCTTTTGTCTAATTCTTTTATTTTCTTATAGACTTTCTCAACGAGAGTGTTCACGTTAGCGCGTCTGAAATCGCCGATGTTTGAGTATTTTGTGCCGTATTTTTTATATTCTTTTTCGTCGTCGAAATTCGTGCCGGGATAAAAATAATCGTCGAAATGAATCCCGTCAACGTCGTATTTCCTCACGATTTCGGCGACCCCGCTTGTTATCAGGTCCTGCACTTCGGGGATTGCGGGGTTATAATATAACTTGCCGTCGTAACTCACTACCCACGACGGGTTTTTCTTAGCCGGATTGTTTTTCGCCAAGTCCTCAAGCTTGGTCGCGTCGTTTGTAATTCTATATGGGTTTATCCACGCGTGAAGCTCGATATTGTTTTTGTGCGACTGCTCGATTATGTATTTTAACGGGTCAAAGCCGCCCTTGAACGATTCCCCCTGTTTCCCGGTCAGATATTTCGAAGTGGGGAAATACGCCGAATCATAGAGCGCGTCGCCTGTGGGTCTCACCTGAAAAAATATCGCGTTCAGCTTAGTTTCTTTGCAGACCTTGATTATATCGTCTATTTCGGCTTTCATTTCGTTTACAGAAAGCCCTGTTTTCGACGGGAAATTGATATTGTTTACAGTCGCTATCCAAACCCCGCGCATTTCGTTTGAGCCTATCTTGTCATATTTAATATCTTCGGCGGCGACTTTCAGGTCAAGATAGCCCGATAAATTCGATACCACCCCGATAGACACGACAAAGGCAAAAAGCAAAATTCTTTTCAAAATATTATTATAGTCGCGATTAAATCTAAAATATTTTGACATTCAAAAAACCTCCCCAAAATTTTGTTTTTCTTTTGTTTTTGTGTATATTTAATTTTTGTTTGTTTTTGTTTTGGCTGAATTACTCCCCCCGTCACTTCGTGACACCCCCCTCTAACCGCGACTTCGTCGCTGAGGGAGGCTTTGGCGTTTATTTAAAGGCTCCCTCTCCGAGGGGGCTGTCGGCGCAGCCGACTGGGGGAGTTGTAATTTATCAATAATAATTATCGTCGTAATTTACAAGCTGCCATGCGTTCATGTCGTATTCGAACAAAGCCTGTTTCTGGCTGTTATATGCCGGCATATACGGTCTGAACTGCTTATTTTTTGATATATACTCGAAATGGGCGCACAAGGCTTTGACTGTTTCGTACGGGTTATTTTCGGGGTTGGCGATTGTCTGACCGTTGACCGTCGAACCCGCCAATATATCGGCAGGGTCGAAACTCGTCGCGTAGAAATTGCACAAATCGAGGTCAAAAGTATTCAGCCCCATCGTTTCGTTGGGTAAATTAAGAAAATTTCTTACGGGTATCTCAAGACCGAGTTTTACTTTCGGCGCGATATTGTCCAATAAATACATTTGGTCGGCGACGAAATTCTTCACGATTTCGTATTTTGTCATGTCGTTATTTTCTTCGCCCTCTATCTCATAGATTATAGAGCTTTCGTTTGACACGTTCGGGAAAAAGAACCAGCTTAGAATTATCTCGTCAAAGCCGAGTTTTACGCTGCTTTCTATTATGCCGGATATATAATTTCTCGCGCCCGACGAATAGGCGTTGAGCCAGTAATTCCCGGCTGAATCTTCCCATATAATCGAAGTCGCGGAGCTTCTGAGCGCCCGCATTACCCAGTAATTGCTCGCGAGCGAATCTTTGAAACACGCTATCGTCCCGGAAACATATAAATCATTGTCGTGTAAAATTTTTATTATATCTTCGACTGAGATATTTATCTGTCCCATGCCGTTCATGACGGAATCCGTATCGGAGTTGATATAATACGGCACAGTTCCGTCCTCTTTTTTTATGTCGATATTAACGGCGTTGATATTTTTTGATTTTATATTATCAATAAAAGATTGCAGGCTTTCAAGGCTTTCGAGTTTTTCCACGTCAAGATAGACCCCGTTGTAATTATAGAATATCTCGGAGATTTCGACAGGCTGAGGGTGTTCGGGGTCGGTTTGTCCGGGAGTGAAAACAGAGCCGGTGTTGTCCTGATTATTCTGGCTGCCCTGACTGTTGGAATTGGTCGTGAATAAATTCAGGGGCGTATCTTCGGTATCTTCCGTATCGTCAACAGGACCGACGAGGGAATTTAAGAACATGCCAAGCCCGATAAGAAGTGAAAATACCACCATGAGAATAAACATGACAAAAACAGTCAGTTTATAATTATTCCATTGGCGTTTTTTGGCTTTGTCGAGATAAACGGACTTTTCTTTTTTTTGTTTGGGGCTGTGATTTACCCTTGATTTATAATAGGACGTGTTTCTGGTTTTGTTGTTATTGTTTTGATTGTTATTTTTGTTATTGTTTTGCACTTGTTAAATCAATCTTTCTTAAATTTTTATTTTATTTATCCCCATATAAAAATAATATCGTTATTTTTAAATTAATTGTTGATTGTTAAACGATAACAGTTGAAAAAAATATCTGTTTGATGTATATTATTATATAACACTTTATTATATCGCATTTTGCGACATTTTTCAACATCAAATTAAAAAATTTACTTTATATGATATATATATTTTAATATTTTAAATAAAATTATAATAATTGATACGGGAGGATATAAATTCATGCGAAAAAATCTTGTTTTTAAATATGACGGGGAAAATAAAAAAACTATTTACGATTTACTGACGCAGAATAATTCTGACAGGTTAAATCTCGATTTTCCGTGCGGTGGAAAAAAAACATGCAGGAAATGCAAAGTTAAAATCACAGAAGGGTTTGAGTTTTTGTCAGAACCCGACGACGCCGAGAGAAAATTTCTGACTGACGCTGAAATCAGAGAGAATATCAGATACGCGTGTATGTGCGAAGTTTCCGGGGATATAACTATAGAATTAAACCCCGATATTATGACAGACAATAAAATTCAAATCCAGACGCAGGGCTTAATTTCAAAGAATATCTCCCCGGATAAATTTAAAAAATTCGCAAACGGCAAAAATATTAATATTTACGGGGCGGCGGTCGATATAGGAACAACAACAGTGGCGGTTTATCTGTACGATATGATAACCGGGATTTGCATGGGGATTGCCACGGAAGAAAATCCGCAGAGAGCTTACGGGGCTGACGTTATATCGAGAATAAGCTATACGATAGAAAATCCGGACGGGTTAAATAATTTAAAAAATCTGATTTTATCGCTTGTTTTTAGATTAATAAAAGAATTATGCGAAGAAAATAATATAGATCAAAATAATATTTATCACATAGTTCTTACGGGAAACACGGTCATGCAGCATATCGCTTTCGGGTTCCCCCCGAAAACCATCGCTTTCGCGCCGTTCACCCCCGTGAGTCTGTTCGGGTTTGACGTGAAATTAAAAGAATTGTTAAACGGGTCTGATATAATTAATAACATAAACCCTGACGCAGTTATATATTTCCCTCCGGCGTTCGCGTCTTATGTCGGGGGCGACATAGCGACGGGGATTATCGCGTCCGATACTGATTTATGCGATAATCTGAGATTATTTTTGGATATAGGCACAAACGGGGAGATAGGCTTGGGGGATAAAAATTCTCTCATGTTCTGCGCGACTGCGGCAGGGCCCGCGTTCGAAGGGGCGCATATCAAACTCGGCATGGCGGGAATCAAAGGCGCAATTAATAATATATATCTCGGCGAATCTGATAATATAATATGCGAAACTATCGGGGATATTGATATTAATATTAATATTAAACCGAAAGGACTGTGCGGTTCGGGGATTATCGACGCCGCGGCTCTAATGCTTGAACTCGGCGTTCTGGAAGATACCGGACGGATTTTGGAGAGCGAGGATATTGACGAACTTATCGAAACCGGGGATATGCCGGAAAAATATAGAAAATTCGCCGGTAATCTATGCGAGATAGACGGCGAAAACGCGTTTATGTTAGATTTTGAGCATAATATTTATATAACCCAGAAAGACATCCGGGAGATACAGTTAGCCAAAGCGTCTGTTTCAGCCGGAATCATGACGCTTTTGAATTACTGCGGCAAGACAGTCGGCGACGTTTCTGAGTTAATACTCGCGGGAGGTTTCGGGGCGCATATAAACAAAAAAAGCGCGTGCAAAATAGGCTTGATACCGAAAGAGCTCGAAGATAAAATAATAATCGCGGGGAACACGGCGGGGATGGGGGG
>Ga0082212_10001143_pt1 | contig 39042 bp, 37 predicted proteins | sample TergutNt197P3_FD_71548 | JGI IMG/M metagenome (GOLD analysis project Ga0082212, IMG submission 71548) | Neocapritermes taracua P3 segment gut microbial communities from Petit-Saut dam, French Guiana - Nt197 P3 | ecosystem: Host-associated > Arthropoda: Insects > Digestive system > Gut ...
CGGCGGGTGTGGTCGCGAGTACGGGCAGTGTGAGCGCGCACAGCATTGCCGCTGTGAGCAGTAGTGATAGTAGCTTTTTCATAATAGAATCCTCCTAAAATTGTTTTGTTTGTTATAGTATACGCGCGCGCGTATTGTTGCCCTTGACTCGTCCCGCTCCTGTAATACACTCGCGTAATATTCAACCGATAATATTTGTACGAATCCGCGTTTCCCAATCGGGATTATCTTTTTGCCACTCCGACCAAAACGCACTCCATTTATCTTCCCCGAAAACCGATATTACATCACGCGCAGACATTATGCCGCTTCCGGAAATCCCTTGCTTTTCAAAAGGATTATTAAGGTTATAAATAGATTGTTGCGGAATCATATTTATAATTCGCCCGGTTTTTTTGCTTTTGCATAATGTAAACAAATATAATCCGTCAATTTTTATTTCGGGAACACCCTCGTCTGTTAAAATACCGTCAGGGGGGAAGGCGTTCATTTTTTTTACTAAAGCGAGTTGTTCCTCGACTCGGTAATCCTTAATCCCCCCCAATATGCCTATTTTTATTTTTTCAGATATGTCGCCTTTATATGTCGTAATAACGTCAACATTATATAATGTGTTTTGTCGACAATACTGCTTGTTTGTTTCCTCCGTCGGCGGGAATCCCGTTTCAATATCTAAAACCTCAAAGGATATATCTGTAACCCTTCCTATAATTACTATATCTGCAGCTATTGTTAATTCTTCCGCACTCTTAAAAGGGTAATATGACGCATTCGACGAGAAGTAATTAACTTCCTTATAAGCGTCTTTGTTAATACTTTCATCGTAGAAATCGGTAACGGTATATCTGTTCGCAGGAGTCCGATTACAAGCGCACAGAACAATAATTGTTAATATGAGCAGTAGTGATAGTAGCTTTTTCATAATTCTTATTTTCCTCGATTTAATAGATTTCGTATTGCTTATCAACCATAATGCCATTCTATCATAAATTGCATAAAATGTCAACATATTTAACAGGAATATTTCAATCACTCTGCCCGGTTCTAAACCCATATTTTCATCATAAACTTTATCCAACGGAGGATTATATTTTGAAAGTAACGGCGATATACACGAGACAATCTGCCGACCGAAAGGACAGCATAAGCATAGAGGGACAGGTTCAAGCCTGTTGCAGAAGAATCGAGGTCACCCAAAGCGAGTGTATGATTTTTACCGATAAAGGCTTTTCCGGAAAAAACACAGACCGACCCGAATTAAAACGTATGCTTTCTTTTATTCGAGAGGGTTTAATAAAAAGGGTTGTTGTTTATAGGTTAGACCGAATAAGCCGCTCAATGCTCGATTTTCTTAAAATGCAACAGGAGTTTGAAAAGAAAGATGTTGAGTTTATTTCATGCGGCGAGGATTTTGACACATCTACTCCTATGGGCAAAATGTTGTTAAAGGTATTGATGATGTTTGCCGAAATGGAGCGCGAAACGATTCAAAAGCGGGTAAAAGACAACTATTATTCGCGGGGTGAAAAAGGTATGTACTTGGGTGGATATGCCCCATTTGGTTACAATAAGGAAGATGTTTTTATAGGCGACAAAAAAACCTGTTGCTTTGCCGAAAATAAATCCGAGTCAAAAACGGTTAAGCATTTGTATAACCAATTTGCAAAAGGCAACAAAAACGTGAGCGAACTCGTGCGCGAGCTTAATACAAATGCGTGTAAAACGCGGCGGGGCGGTTGTTGGAGCGCGACAACCGTTACGAGACTTCTGTTAAATCCCGTCTATGTAAAAGCAAATAACGATATTTATATATTTCTCAAATCAAAAGGTGCAATTATCAATAATTCTTCTGCCGATTTTAACGGCAAAAACGGGTGTTATACATACGGGAATGCAGAAACCCGCGGCGGAACAAAGTTCAAGTCGTTTGAAGGCGTCTTTGTCACAATCGCCCCGCACGACGGAATAATTCAACCCGATATTTGGCTCAAAACCCGAGAAAGACTCGCATCGACAAATAACAACAACAAAAGCGTAGGCGCGGGGTCTTTATCGTGGCTTCAAGGATTAGTCAAATGCGGGTGCGGATATTCAAGATATGTAAAACATATCAAAAACGAGTACAGCGATATACGATATTTTTATTGTCACGGAAGGAAACAAAAAACCTGTAGCATATCCCCCGCAATGCTTCGCGCCGACGTTTTGGAGGAACAAGCCGACGAGATAATTCGTTCGCGCTTAAACGAGAAATCATATCCAAATAACAGCTCGGCGGTTGAGCGGTGTATAGCCGCGCGGGATAAAGCGCGTAAACAAATAGAAAACCTCGTAAACCAAATTGCCGAATCAAATAATCGGTATCAACCGCAAGGCGGGGCGGTTGATTATATAAAACGGGCAATTGACGACCTCGACCGAAAAATTGCCGAACTCGATTATGAACTCGTGTGTCTCGAATCGGAAGAAAAACAATTGTGCAGTTTAAAAGAATGGGACGCCTTTGATATCCTTCAAAAAAAGCAAATAGCACGATTTTTGATTAAAGAGATAAAGGTCGACACAACAACGGATATTGTTATGCGTTGAAATACTCGCTTAACACATTTCCATTTGCGTCAACCAAAAGCAAAGCCCACTCCGGAACAATCTCAAAGTTAATCATTCCCCTTTTAAACCTCATTTTTTCCCAAAATAAGCTCGTTCTTTCAATGTAAACACATTCGCCGCTTTTTATAACCAAAACCGGAATTTGCCATTTTACATAGTCGCCGTTATGAATGAACAACCCTCTTGTCGAAACCGATTTATTTGATACATTGTCAATTTTAATGCGAGAAACCCCATTATCGTCAACAACAGAAATGTTTAACGCGGAGGAAAGCTCGCTCGGCGGCTCATACAGCGGAACGCGGGGGTCGGGCTGTGGGTATTGCTCGGGTGTGATGTTGGTGAGCGTCGCGCCGGAAAATGCGTTCACCTGTTTAAGACTTCTCGTATTTGTGGGGGGGATAACGGTGTTTTCACCGACCAATGCCGACCCCGACCATATACCGACGACAAAGACGGGGTGACTCGCGTTGGTAGGCCAAACGGTGGGGTCGCCGGCTTTCGGCCCCCAGGTTGATTCGTCGTCCAAATCAAAAGTGTTATCATAAACGACATTGTTATATCCCCAACCCGACTCGACATCATGCACCTCAATCGCCGCCCTCATACCTGTATTTTCTTCCCTATATCCCGTATTATAACGAACAATTGCGTTATTTCCCTTAAGTATAATAAACGAGCTCGCGGCGGTTTCGCCGGGGGTGTTTCTGCCGTGTATTCCGGTACCGTACATTACGTTATGTTCGATGACATTGCCGGTGGTAAACTCTTTGACATCAACCGATTCGCCGGTAACGCCCGGCCCCAATACATTATAGCCGATATAGTTATAGTCACAGGAATATCCGTAACCGGTGGTGGAGTTCGCGCTTCCTATATAAACCGCCTCGCCGTTGCCTTTACGGTACAAGCCGGTGTTCTCGACCTTATTGAAAATAATCTGACAAAAAGAACTGTCGTCGCGAATGTGAATCGCCTCTTGTCCGCACCCGAAAATATAGTTTCCGCGCACAATCGTATGCCGCGTATCGTCGAGCATTATTCCCTTTTGACCGCCCTCAATTTCGATATCCTGAATAATCCAGTAATCGCCGCCCCAAATATGAACCAACATACCGCTTTCGACATTTGTACTCATGATACGGGCGGGGTTAGCGGGGTCTTGACTCCTTAAAACAATAGGGTTTTCCGACGTTCCCGACCTGTCTCTCGCCTGAACAACGCCCGCGCGCGTTCCGCTCAAGCCGGTAACGTCGTAAACCTCGCTCGTTAAAACGATTTCATCTCCCGCTATTGCGGTAGACATAACGCTCCTGAGTTCGGTAACGGTTGCCGCCGTCCTCGTCCGCAATGGCTCGGGATAATCCCAAGCCGTAGGCTTAACAATACTCGGCGGGTTGTCCGCTCCGACCGGAATAACAACAAGCATAAGCATAATAATAGTAATAAACGCGGATAAAACTCTATTTTTCATTTTTATAACAATTCCTTTCTGATTATTCGTCTCCAACTATTCGTCTATGAACACAATTTCTAACAAATTTCGCTTTTTTATTTTATCAAAAATGATTATAAAAGTCAACTTTGATTTTTAATTTTTTAATTTTTTATTTTTTTTGTGACAATCGCGCTTTGTATTTCGTATTATTGTCAAGAAGCTTCTCAATATGGCAAAGGAGGCAGCATGGAGTGTGAAACAAACCAACAATGTGATAAGCTTACAAAAAGCATAATCGCATATCGCGAAACGGTGTTTCAAGTCGCGTTGGGATATGTAAAAAATATCCACGACGCCGACGATATAGCTCAAAATGTTTTCTTAAAATTGTGTAACCACAAAAAGGCTTTTATCAGCCCCGAGGCAGAAAAAGCATGGTTGATTCGCGTAGCGATTAACGAGGCGAAGGATTTGCTCGGGTCGGCATGGAAAAGAAATCAAAGTAGCTTTGACGAAAGCTTTGGCGTACCGTTTTCGGTTAATGACGAGGATTTGAGCGTTTATGAATATGTAAAAAAGCTTAAGCCCAAGTATCGAACCGTGATTTATTTACACTATTTCGAGGGATATTCGACCAAGGAAATCGCGGTTATTCTGAAAATGACACAATCTGCCGTAACCACTCAATTAAGCAGGGCGAGAAACCAACTCAAGGAAGATATTACGCAAGATAACAAGGAGGTGAACAGTAGCTTTGGAAAATTACAAAAACTTATTTAAAGCGACCGCTCCCGGGAGTTTTGAAGAATTTCGCGATAAAGTCTTGACTAAACAAGCGGCTCAGCAGGACTCAAAGCAAAGAAAGCGTTCACCCAATATGATTTACGGATTATCGACCGCATTGGCGGCAATGGCGATTTTATTAGGTGGGGCGGGATTGTGGCTAAATTATAACAGCAATGAGAACGAAGATATTATGGCTACCGTGACCGTTAATTCGGAAAGCTCTCACCCCGAAGCCACGGTCGTAACGGCGGAGAAAACTGCACCCGATGTAACCGTGCCGCCGAGTACCGACGCGATACACACCGAAAATAACATTGTCAATCCCGCACCGGACGGAAATACCGAAACGAGGGCTGTTGAAATCAGCTCAACCGCATCACCCGAATCTGTACAACACGTTTCTGCCGAAACCGCGGTTGATAAAACCAAGTCCCCCGAAGAAACAAAAGCACCCGAAACGACAAAAAAGGAAACTCCTCCTACTGAAGAAATGGAAATCCTGAATATGTCAGGCAGAAATATCACCGATGAAATGCTCGCTCAAATGGTGGAAAGCGGAGAAATACCTAAGAGCATTAAGGTATTGCGCCTTTATAACAATCAAATCAGTGATGTTTCACCTCTAAGCGAATTAAAGGATTTGACCTCGTTAAGTTTATTAGACAATCAAATCACGGATATTTCTCCGTTAAGCGGATTGAAAAATCTGGAAGAGTTGGATTTGCATATTAATCAAATCAGCGACATCTCGGCATTGAGCGGGTTAACAAAGTTAAAAATATTGAGCTTAAACGATAACAAAATCACCGATATTTCGCCGTTGAACGAACTGAAAAAATTAGAACAATTGGTGTTATACACTAACCCAATTGCGGATTTAGAGGCTTGCTTTACAACCCTATGCGGTTTAACAAATTTATTTAATTTGGCTCTGTCTCCTAATCAAATAATTGACAGAGAACACCTCGAAGCTCTTGAAGCGGCTCTCCCTAAATTGAAGGGATTCTATCCTGTTAAGATTTACCCCAATTTGCCTTTCTATCACGGAGAATTAAGCGAGCAGGAGGAAGCCGAGTTTTTAGAAATTTTGAAAACCTTAGGCAGAGACGGATGGTAAATTATCCCGGCACTAATCCCAAACAGTACGATTATCAAAATACTATTATTAATTATTAAAAAGGAGACTAACTATTATGAAAACTACTATAAAAAGAATGATTGCCGTTATCTGCACAATGGCAATTACGCTCAGCGTGGCGACCGTCACCGTTTACGGCGAAAGAAAACCGACACCGGAGCCTTCCGGGTTGACCATTCACAATGTTGTTGATGTTCTTGTGCATTTAGTAGGGCTTAACAGCTCTGTATCAAGCTCTTCAAAAGAAGAAAACAAATTCGGCGGCCTTGATTATAATTTAGACGGTGTGGTTAATATTTTCGACGCGATATACGTGTTAGAATGTCTTGTCAAGTTAGAGTGGCATTATGTGACATATTACGATGACGGCTATATCAGAGTTGACCTACAAGAAAGAGAAATAACCGATGAAATACTCGTTCAAATGGTCGAAAACGGAACAATCCCCAAGAACACAACATATTTGGATTTATACAAAAATCAAATAAGTGATATTTCTCCGTTAAGTCAATTAACAGAATTGGATGGTGTTAACTTAGACAGAAATCGAATCAGCGATATTTCTCCATTAAGCGGCTTAAAAAAGTTAGAAAATGTAACCTTTGAATTTAATGAAGTCAGCGATATATCGGCATTGAGCGGGCTCAGCAAATTAAAGGTTGTCGGCTTGACTAATAATAATATCACCGATATTTCGGCGTTAAGCGGAATGAAGGATTTGATGTGGTTATTCTTATGCGCCAACCCGCTCGAGGATTTAGCGGCTACCTATGAAATATTGAGCGGCTTGAAAAACTTAGGGATTTTACAGATTTCACCCAACCATGTAATCGGTAAAACAGAATTAGAAACGCTCGAAGCGAGTTTGCCAAAGTTATGGGGCGATGACAGCGTACAAAACGGAAGGGTTACTATAACAATCTATGCAGATGAAAGCGAAGAAAATAAAGCGGACTATAAAGCTAATTATAAGAAACTGTTAACCGAAATGGGACGTTGGATTTGGAACTACTGATTCTTAATATAAAAAACTTCGAAGTCCTCTTATACCCTAAAAAAGCCTTGTCTCAATGCGTTAATCCGCATTGAGACAAGGCTTTTTAATAGGCGAACCAACTATATTTGACGCTATTTACATTTTGGAAAAATTAGTGGGTATGTAATGATAATAACGCAAAACTATGCTATATGGTTAACTCACCTTGCTATATGGTTAAGTTTATCGAAAAACGCCTGTTATTTATATCTTATATATATATATATATATTCACAAAAATCTTTATAGAAAATTTTGTCAATTTGTATATTGACAAATAAAAATTCATGTGATATCATTAAAAGCAGTTCACAATATATGCATCCGCGCATATATTTTATAATAAGTATAAAGTACGCACACAGTCTTTGGGGACAGAAAGGGCTGGTGATTCCGATGATTTAGACAGCTAAAACGAAATTCGACAGAATTTACGGCAAAAAGACTTTTAAAACTAACATTTATTAAAACAAAAGGTGGTAAACACTATGTTGTTTACAAAAACTAAAAAGCGTTTTATTTCTGCTGTGTTGACAATGGCAATGGTTGTTGGTATAATCATGGTAATACCCGTTTTCGCAAACGAAGATAACACAACTACATTCGTGTATGACGGTTATAGAATCGACTATACTATTGACCGCGTGGACGGCGATGTACAGGACATTACCGTTACGATTACCAACACAGGCGCGGACGTTATTGAAGATTGGGAGCTGGTTTATGACGATTTCGGCGGCGTTGTCGAGGATATTCAAGGCGCGGAGATTGTTTTGAATGAGCACGGGATTATTCTTGAGGAAATGCTTTTTGAAAATGCACATAAACCAATGACGGTGGAAATGCTTGAAAATTTCAAAATGGAGTATTATAGCGAACTTGTAAACGTGGAAAGTATAAACGATAATTCTACGATTCTGCCGAGCGAATCCGTAACTTTTAGTTATATCTTAAGTGATTTTACGGATATTCCCGAATTTATCGGGTTTGAGGAAGATAAAGTTATTGATGAAGATAATAATATTGTTGATGATGAAGAAGATATTGACGATTATGATTTTTTATCAACTTTATCAATAGGTAACAATTTACCATCGTTATCACTCGGCGGTTCGCTTGTTGGTAGTGGTGGCATTAGTACAACGAATTCCGCTGACCCAACAGGAGGGATTTGTGCTTGTTGTGGTAATTGGTCTTTTACAGTAGAGGGGAGCGGGAATAATAAAACAGTAGTGATTTATTCTAATCTTAAGATAATGGAAGTTAATATACCTATAGCTATAGTTGCAAATAGTATGTTTGTACCTTTTTTTGGCTCACTACCTATGACTGTTACAAAAATAAGTAACAACGCTAAATTTCACACTAATATTACATCAGTAACTATTCCTAATACCATTACTCATATAGGAAATGAGTCATTTTCCGGTAAACCCTTATTAAAAACCTTAACATTTAAACGAGCAACACCACCTACTTTCGGTTTGAATGTTTTTCAAGGTACTAATAATATAACAAAAATAAATGTCCCTTTTGGTTCAATCGGCAATTATCGAAATGTATCTCAGTTTAGTAATGCACAAAAAGATAAAATACGCGGTTATTGTATAAACCATTCAAGTGACAGAGTATGCTCGTGTAAATTTAGATTAGGAGATGTAGACGGGAATGGAATAATTAACAGCCTTGACGCAAGTGAAATTTTGCAATATGCCGTTAAATTAGACAGTGTAATTGCTACCACAAGTGGGACTATAAAGAATTATAATTCGTTAAACGCGGCAATAATTACTTCCGCATCATGGTCAAGAAATCCCCCCAGACCAGATGTAAATGATTCAAATGAAATTTATAAGTATCTTGCGGGACAAAGCGGAGTATTAAAAAGTTTATATGGTTGAAATTATAAAAACTATATTTATTTTAAGAGAGGAATAAACTTATGAAAAAGCAAATACTGTCCGCGATTACTACTGTTACGATGATGTTCTCGGTGGTGGGTGTAATGTCTATTTCTGCGGTGGAAGAAAAGGAGAGGCTCAAAACTTGCGGCGAATGTGATGTTTGTATAGGACCTGTAGTAGTATCGTATCCTGAAGGTTTAAAAGACGCGGTTAGTGTAGCATATAATGTAACTAATGAAATTCTTTCAGAATTGGTAGAAAGCGGAAAAATACCTTTAAGCACTAAAACATTATTTATTGGCGGTGGTTATTGTGATATCGAAAGCCCGCTCGGTGATGACGGGATTATTGGAATTCCTACAGTTATTCCGCTAAGCGATATTACCCCTTTAAGTAAATTAAAAAATTTAGAATACTTTGCCTTAGGTGATTCATTAGTCGGCGACCTTTCTCCTTTGAGCGGGTTGACTAATCTAAACTATATTGATTTAAGGGGAAATGATGGGATAATTAACCTTTCACCTCTAAAAGAATTAAAAAACTTAAAGACTTTATATGTATCCTATACCCCCGTCAGCTTAAAACAGATAAAAGCACTTAGAGCGGCTTTACCGGAGCTTAGAATATTCTATAACGCAAACTTGGATAACAACAACCTTTTAGGTATGCTCGGTATCGGCGACGTGCTTGAAATATTCCAATACCTTGTGGGATTGCCGAGCGTGTTTGATAACCCAAGCCCTGACATTTTCCTTATATTTGTGCTTGAAACAAACGAGCCGACTATATTTGACGCGGTCGACATTTTAGAAGCGTTGGTTGGGTTATAATTGATGTTGTGAGGGCGGGACATTATGTCCCGCTTTTTTTCATTTTTACGTTTTCTTGTCAAGAGGAAAATTCAATATTGACAAAACAGGGGAAAGTGTGTATAATGGAGCATAGAGGCGGCATACTTGATGAATTATCAGAAGAACAGCTTGAATTTTTGAACGGATTTTTACCGCTCCAAATAGACGGACGTTATCCCGAATACAAATTAGAAATGACTAAAAAGCTAAACACCGAGAATTGCAACACGTTATTAAAACAGGTGAAGTTGTGTACCAATCATAATCAATATAAATTAACACATTGTAGGCTATATATTTTCAAATACTTCAAATTTGAGCTTTCCTATTCTTTTCCCCTTCATGCTGAGTACGGTTATAATAAATTGTTCGGTTTGGACGCTTTCGCCAACCTCCGGAATTTTTTCAAAAAGCTCAAATGCCCAGCCGCCGACGGTATTGCTCTCGGACACAATTTCGATGTTTTTGATAGCGGAATAAACCTCAAACGACCTGTTGAAGTCGTTTATACTTAATTCGCCGCCCACCTCAAAGGTGTTTTCTCCGGTGAATTTTACAGGATGCGTTTCCTCATCGTCTTCGTCCCAAATTTCGCCTACTAATTCCTCAAGAATGTCCTCTAAAGTAACAATCCCATCTGTGCCGCCGTGCTGGTCTAACACCACGGCGAGGTGGGATTTTTTCTTTTGCATAAGCTTTAATGCTTCCGAAAGCTTCATAAGAGCGGGAATCCGCAGTATGTCTTGTACCGCGGGCATTGTCGTCTGAATACTCTCGGAGGTTCCTTCTCTCGCGAGCAAATGTTTCATAAATTCTTTATTGCTGATAAACCCGACAATTTTATCGGGGGTTTTGTCATAGACGGGCAATCTCGAATACCCCGATTCAAAGAAGACGTCGCGAACCTTTTCGGGCGAGTCGTTCAAAGCGACCGCCGTCATATCCACACGCGGCGTCATTATTTCCTCAACGGTTGTTTCGTCAAATTCGAGCGCGGAGCGAACTAAAAAGCTCTCCTGTTCCTCTAAGACGCCCTCGTCTTCAATTTCGTCTATAATGTGCATAAGCTCCGCTTCGGTAACGCTTACGCGCTTTGCTTTCTTATTGCTGAATATACGCGAAAACAGATTTTGTAAAATGAGCATAACAGACGATATAGGGTATAGGACAAACATTAACACATCTAAAGCGTGACAGATTGTTAAAACAAATTCGTCGGCGTGTTCCCGCGCTAAGGTTTTTGGGAGAATATCGCTGAACACTATTAAGAAAATGGTGATAATTACCGTCACCACGGCAACGGAAATACCCTCGCTTACACCGAACGACGCCGCTAACGATATGGCGAAAATTGTCGCGAGCGACGCAATAATAAGATTAAGGCTGTTGTTTGCTATAAGTATTGTAGCCAAAACCCTGTCGTATTTGCCGATAAGCTTTAATGCTTTTTTTGCAGAGGTCGAGCCGAGTTCCGCTTTATTTTTTAAGCGTATGCGATTGACCCCCGTAATAGCGGTTTCGGACGCCGAGCAAAACGCCGCCAAAAAAGTCAACAGAAGTATTATTATTATTCGCCACATTTTTAATCAATTATATAGCAGTTCCACTTAACATTTACACTTTTATCTTGTAAATTTTGCGTTATACTTCGTTGATTTTTGCTTAAATATAAGCGTATACTCGCACAAAAATCGCCTTGTCTAACACAAAATTTGTCTGCGAATAAAACGCAAATGTCAAGCGGAACTGCTATACTCCTATAATTTTATTTATTTTGTTTTATTAATTTTCGGATTGCTTCTATTGTGCATTTTATAGCCCTTTCGGAGCTTTTACAGACCTTATCGGGCATACCCGCCTTTGAGCGTTCGACGTTCCATAAAGCGGTCAATACCGCCCCCGCGCGGACATTGCGTACCAACGCCACCGAAAACAATGTCGCCGTTTCCATTTCGGAGGCGAGACAGCCCGACTTGACAAAAGCCTCCCACCTGTAGGTAAGATATGGCGCAATCGGCATACCCTCCGGCTCAACCTCGCCATAGAACGAATCCTTACTTTGCACGACCCCTGTATGATAGGTGTCGCCCTCGACGCCGCTCGAAAGCGCCTTTGCCGATTCGACAATCGCCGTCGTTACATCAAAATCGGCGACGGCGGGATAACCGGGGGTGAGATATTCGGCACTTGTCCCGTCGCCGCGCACAGACGCCGTAGCCACCACCAAATCCCCGCCGGTAACCTTGAGGTTTATTCCGCCCGATGTTCCTACCCTTATAAATGTGTGACAGCCGCAGCGAACAAGCTCTTCAAGCGCGATTGCCGCAGACGGCCCGCCGATTCCCGTTGAAACAACGCTTACCGGAACACCCTCAAGGCTACCCGTGTAGGTTACATATTCGCGATTTGTCGCGATATGAGTCGCATTGTCTAAAAGGGCGGCAATTTTCTCAACCCTTCCGGGGTCTCCCGGCATTATTACATATTTGCCTACCTGCTCTCGTGTAACCTGCAGATGATATTGCAGGTTTGGGTCTAACAACGCCATAATAGCTTACCTCGTTTCTTTTTTTATGTCCCCGATTATTGATTCGGAGGGGGCATTATCTTTTAGTCTTTTATTTTGATTAATATTAAACCCCATTATAAGAATAACCGCTGCCGTTTCTAACAAAAGCGGCATATAAGCCCACCAATTTTTCGGAAAAGCGTTAAATACAAATAAAAGCGATACCGCGCCCGCCGAGGTTAAAGCGGCGGCAGTTTTATACAATTTAAACTTTAATAAAAAACAAGGGATAACGAACCCGATAACAGAAGTAATCAGCCAAAGCACGGTTATATAGTTGAACTCATATATCTCGGCATCATAACTCACGATAAGACTTACCGGGATTAAAACCCCTAAAACCATCCCCCAAATTGCACCGATAAAGTTCACTAAAAGCTTTAATAAAAATATAGTCTTTTTCATAATAGATTAGAGTATACCATATTTTTTATAAACAGTCAATATAATACAAGAAAAATTACAAATATATTACAGATAAAATATAATCGTTGACAAGCGGGGAAAACTATGATACTCTACATACAGTCGCGAATTTTTAAAAATGCGACTGTAGAGTACAAAAGAGTACAAAAAATTTAATTATAAAGGAGACCGGAAAATAATGAAAAAAATATCAGCATTACTTATTGCGGCGGCAATGTGTTTAACCTTAGCGGCTTGTACGCCTAAACAGGAGGTTGAACAGGTAAAGGATTCTATCGAAGATATTCAGGCGGCTCTCGATGAATTTAACGCGTCTCTTCAGGAGTATCTTGAAGAGGATAACGAATTTGACGGATACATTGATTATGATTATGAAGCCGAGATAGACGAATTTATTGAAGAATTTGACGAAACTATGTCTTCTCTCGTTGACCTCGCGGATATTGCCGATGAAATTGACGAAAACGACGACGAACTTGACGAGGACGACCTCAACAACTGGTGCGAGACATTTGTTAATGCTAAGAGCGCGGTCTCAACCTGGTTAAGCTGGTTAGAAATGCTTGACGAAAGCGTTCCCGATGATTATAGGGCGGCTCACCTCGATGTCGTTTCTGCGGTTGAATCGGTTTCGGAGGTTATTACTAATTTTGAGGAAGCCGTTGCCGCCGCGATTGACGGGGAAACAGACGCTTTTTATGAAGGCTTAGCCGACTTTGTTGCTGAAATAGAAAAAGCCGACGACGTTTGGAACGACGCAATCGCTTTGTATAATACCGGTAATATTGAGGGCGACAACGACGATGAAGACGAAGGCGGAAACGACGATGGTGAAAATGACGGCGACGACGAAAACGAAGATTGAGAAGGCCCCCTCTTCAAATTTATAATCTATACAGTATCTCGTCATAGAGATACTGTATTTTTATATGATATAGCTAACTCAACATCTTAATCAAATCTTACAGAATTGTTACAATTTTTAGCCTTTACAGATTAAAGTTTACAATTTCGTTACAATTCATAATTAATCGTTGACAAGCAAAAAAAACTGTGTTATTCTACATGACAGAGAGCAGACATACGGAATTGTAAAATTTCTGAATGTCGCTCCAAAAGGGTAGAATACCTAAAATTTAAACTTATTTAAAAGGAGAAAAATCATGAAAAAATTATTAGCATTACTTATTGCAGCGGCAATGTGTTTCGCTCTCGCAGCTTGCGGAACAGATGAACCCGAACCCGAGGTTGTAAACGATACCGAACCCGAGGCTGTAGTCGAAACAGAACCCGAAACAGAACCCGAGATTATTGATGACGAAGAAAACGGTCAAGACGAAGATGACGAAGTTGGAATCGTTTGCGAATGTGGTTGTGAAGATTGCACAGGTGAAGAAGACTGTGAATGTTGCGACGAGTGCATCTGCGCTGAATTAAATGCCGATGACGAAGGCGATGATGAAGGCGATGATGAAGGCGATGATGAAGGCGATGATGAAGGCGACGATGAAGGCGATGATGAAGGCGACGACGAAGGCGATGATGAAGGCGACGAAACAGACGCTGAATAATATTAAATGACTATAAAACGAGGGAATTTATTTCCCTCGTTTTTTTCGTGGTTGCCTATAGTCTGTTAATTTATATTGCCGATTAATCCAATAAACGGTAGTATATATGGTTGTTTTTACCGTTTTTGTTTGGCGGGCAATTATAAAAATTAAAGTTTTCCTATCATAAAAACAATCGTTTTGTTAATATTAATGTCGTAGCGATTTGGCTATGTCAAACAAGAACGGAGATTTTAAATGAGAAGAATAATTAAATTTGTTACGGGATTATTTTTAGTTGTTTCGGTCTTATTATGTACAGTTATCGGATTCTATTACGTTAACCTTCCTGACAAGTATTACCTTTCCGATAAAACATTTAAGATTTGTACACTATTTGATATAGATATAGGCGTAGGAAACTCGGACGTAAAGCCGGTTTATGCATCCTCCGACAGCGCGGTAGTGCCAAAAGACGTATCTGTGAAAACGACAAATCAAGCGGATTTGAAATTATTGGGGCTTTTTCCTATTAAAACCGTTGACGCGGAAATAATTGAGCGACCGTTGCTCATTCCCTGCGGTACGCCATTCGGTATAAAAATAATAACCGGCGGCGCGATTGTTACAGAATTTGGCGAGGTTGACGGCGAGGACGGATATTCCTCACCCGCGCGCGACGGCGGAATAAAAATAGGGGATATAATAATAAAGGTAAACGACATGGAAATAACGCAAAATGGGGACATTTCCGAAGCGGTACAGCTTAATCCGGAAATTGCACAAATAATCCACATTCGCGACGGCAAATCGCTCGAAACGAATATTGTACCCGTTAAATCCAACAAAGACGATTCATTAAAAATAGGAATGTGGGTAAGAGATTCGAGCGCGGGAATAGGCACATTAACCTTTTATAACCCGTCGGACGGAACCTTTGGGGGATTAGGACACGCGGTATGCGATGTCGATACGGGGCAAAAGCTTCCTCTTTTAAGCGGCGATGCCGTTTCGGTAAACATTTCCGGCGTTACAAAAGGGTTTTCGGGTTCACCGGGCGAGCTTAACGGAAGCTTTCTTTCGAGGGTTCCCATAGGTGAAATAAGATGCAACACCGAGGCGGGTATATTCGGCGTTATGGAAAGTCCGCCCACGATAGAAGGCGCAATCCCTATGTCGTATAAGCAAGAGGTGGAAATAGGAAGCGCGAAGATTATTGCAACCGTTGACGGAAGTTCTCCTAAAGAATACGACGTAATCATCGAAAAAATAGACTACAGCGATAAGAACAAGGTGAAAAATATGGTGGTGAAGGTTACGGATAAAGAGCTTTTAAGCAAGGCGGGCGGCATTGTTCAAGGAATGTCCGGTAGCCCGATTGTGCAAAACGGGAGATTAGCGGGGGCGGTAACGCACGTTTTTGTCAGCGACCCGACAAGAGGATACGCTATTTTTGCGGAAAATATGTATAGAGAGTCGTTGGAAATTGTTGAGCCTTTCGCGATTGTTGAAAAGGAATATGAAGAGGAATATGAGGACGCCGCTTGATGAATATTAATCCGACAGTACAGCGCGAATGTAAAAACATTCGCGCTTACATACGGTATTTCCCAATATATAAAATAATACAAGTTTAACAATTATTTTTTCTGTATATAAAATTTTACTTGACTTGACAGATGGTTTTATTATATAATAGCTTTAATTGCATTTTGTGCATCGGAAAGGAATGGTCGTAAAAATGTTAAAATCAAATCTTAAAGACGGCAGTTATAACGGACTGTCCACTGAACTCGAGCAATTTCTTTGTCAAGAAGCGAAGTTTACCAAGAAAAAAGCAAACACAATCGTTGCGGCTTTGAAAGAGTTGTACGAAACGCGCCCATGGCGGCTCGATGACATTGCAGATTTCATAGAAGAGTATGAAATTGATTTGACTATGGAGCAGACGAATCAGTTTATCGGTTTAGCTATGTCGATTTACAATGCTTGCCCGAACAAGTTTGAGTTCGACATGGGCGAGTATATGATAAAAACACAAGCGAAACATCAGCAGAGAATGGCGGCTTTTCGTGAACCGCCGCCCCGCAACTCGGAAAAGTCAAACAACAATATTACACTTATACCGAGAAAATCTGTTGCTGAAAATTCCGCCGCCTTAGAAGAGATGGATAACATGAGTCAAAAAGATATTGTCGGATTATTGGGGAGGATTATGTCCGGTGAAGCAAGCCAAGCCGACCTCGACCTAATCGAAGCTATTCCCGGTTTGATGGACGATATGGACGAGTTTAAAGAAGAAATGGGTGAATATTTTACCGATTCGCAGTTCCTCGAAGCGTTTGAACAACATAGCGAAATGCTCGATTCGCTCGTCATTGGCGGCAAGCCCGTTAAAACTCTTAAAGGAATAGTCGGCAAAAAATCGGTTGCAGAGTTGCGTGAAATTGCTCCGCTAATGGGGATTGAGAATTGCGATAAGTTCAAAAAGTCCGAATTGGTAAAAGCAATTTGTGACGACAGAATAAATCGCGGCGCGCGCAGATTTTTTGAACTTATGCCCGATGAAGCGTTCGATATGATTGATGCTTTAGCTGTGGATTGGTTTCCTGTGCCTGCCGAAGACTTGTTTGAATATCCCATGCTTATAAATTCGTTTATAGTCGCTGTTTTCGATTACAACGGAAAGTATTACCCCATTCTTCCTTTGGAAATTGAAGATGTTTTCACCGGACTCGACGATGATTTTGAAGAAGAACGTGAAAATTCACAGCTTTTAGGCGATTACGCACAGGCGGCGGTTAATCTTTACGGCGCGATTGAAATTGACAGGCTTATGGAAATGTTTAAGAAGAACGGAAACGATTACAGCCAAGCGAAAACTCGCGAGGATTTAATCAAGGCTTTGAACGTAATGGGGTCTTTACGGAAAAGCTTTATTGCCCTCGATGATTGCTTGATTGAGATTACTTTGCATTTCAAAACAGAAGAGAGCAAAAGCGACCGTGTTGCGCGACTTATTGAGAACCACGATAAGCCGATGTATGTTCCGAAAAGCGAAGACGATTTTTTAGAGTATGCGGATAAAGAATATTACGAAGAAACGGCTACCGTAACAAAACTCGAAGACATTTTTGAAAAAGTCCTCGGTGATGATTTCGTAATGCTGACAGCGGCTTTGGTGTTTTCAATCAGAGCGGGGTTATACGAGAGCGAAAATCAACTTATGGAAATGATTGAAAAAGGTTGCAAAATGAGTCGGTGTAAATTAACGTCAGCACAGAAAAAGAAAATCGCAGGACTTTTGCCGCTATTGTGCGAAGAAACAAGAACGTGGGATAATAATGGCTTTACAACAGTGAAGATTTAGTTGGAAGTTATACGGAGACTTGACAAAAATAGATTTTATGTTATAATTTTAAGAGAAGTATATTATGAATCCGAGAGTAAAAACATTTTTAATTTTAACAATAATAACCGTTTTGCTTACGGCGGGGTTAATACTCGCGCTCAAAAATTTGGATTCCGCTAAAACGCCGGGTAAACCGCAACCGCCCGTATTAACCGAACACAAGGCTTTGCCCGATGTTGAAATTACAGAAAAGTTGAAGCTTTTAACGTGGTACGATATAGATGAAACGTCACCGACCGCGCTATTGTATAAAGCTAAATATTGGCGGAAAGAAGAAAGCGAGAGCGTATATTATAATGACGACGATTCAAGGGATAATACCTGTGTTCCGCCTATTCCTAATGATGAGTATTATAAAGAACTAAACAGCAAAAGGGAAATTTTTGAAGTAACTAAAACTCATCATGAAAATCGCGGACATAAGCTCGCGCAATTGATTATGGCGGGGGATTCTCCCGATTTATTCCCGTTTGATGAATACTTATATCCGATGGGCTTATATCATCAATTGTTTTCACCGACAGACGACCTAATTGATTTGAACAGTCCCGAATGGGAGGCAACCAAGCCGTACATTGACGCGTTTAAATGGAAGGGCAAGAATTATACCGCGATAACCGAACTCGATAACCCTACAGTATCACTTTTGTATTATCGGAAAAGCGTTCTTCATGAAGCGGGACTCGAAGACCCGTTTGACTTGTGGGAAAAAGGCAAATGGACGTGGGATTCGTTTATGCAAATGTGTATGTGTTTTTCGGCGCCGGATAAAAAATGGGGTATTTACGGTTATTGTACTGGCGAGGCGGCAATTGCCTCAACCGGTGCGGGTATAATTGTAATCGAAGACGGACTTCTTAAAAGCAATATGTATGATTCCCGCATTGAACGGGCAATGGAGTTTTTGCGCGAACTCGCACACAACGGGTATCATATAGCCGATTTCGGCAACAGCCCTTATGATAACTTTTTAGATATGTTCAAAAAAGGGGATATACTTTTTTGGAACGCCGGGGCGTTTCTGTATGAGGAAACCTTAGTTATTGCCGCAGAAAATGAAAAATGGGCAGAAGATGAGATATGTATTGTTCCTTTTCCGCGAGACCCGTTGACCGACGATTATTACCAACGCGGAAATCATAACGCATTAATGCTCGTAAACGGGGCAAAGAATACAAACGGGTTTAAAGCGTGGACACAATGCGCCGTTGTCGCGGCACAGGACGAAGAAATGCGGCAAAGAGTCCGCGCGGGAAAAATGCAGAAACACGGGTGGACAGACGAGCAGCTCGATGTATTAGAGCGAATAAAAGCTTTTACACAGGTGTGGGATTTTAACAAAGGAATACTACCTTACACTACAACTTTGGAAAAAATATACTTTGCGACACCGACAGACGACCTCATAACCCCCGTAATATCATGTGGAGAATCATATGCGAAAATGCGCGAAGAATTAGGCTATGTTATAGAGGAACAGATTTCCGCTTTTAATGAAAACGAATGAAGAAAACATCTGAAAGCATTTGAGGAAAACGCGACCGCCCCCGATTTCCTAACCAATTTTTACAAATTTAACGACAAATTAAAATTTTTCTTGACAAATCGCGCATAATATAGTATGATGTATTATGTGTATCAAACAGATGCCATAAATAGTGTTTCAAATTCGTTTTAATCGAACATACGGGGGGTACGGAATTTTGTATTTCGGCAGTGTAAAATTTTTTAAGCATTTAATTACAATTATCATTTCGCTTTTGGTTTTAGTAACAATAGCGGCAATTGTTGTACTTACGGTTGAAAATAACGATTTAAAAAAGCAAATACGCGAGTTAAATAATGAATTTTTGTATAATGACAGAAAGACGCCCGCAGGTGAGCAACCGAGCGATACCGCAGAGGGTGAAGAACCCGTACAAGACGAGACAACACCGGAATTTGTCCCCGAGGAATCGCCTTATGACGGGCTTTTCGAGGATTTGTATGCGGAGAATTACGGTAATACCTCCGAAATTGAATATTCGGACGATTCTAATTATATATACCTGACCTTTGACGACGGCCCGTCTAACAACACATTGACGATTTTAAAATATCTGCGTAATCATAACGCAAAGGCGACCTTTTTTGTGGTGCCGAACGGCGGTAACGCGCATTTGCTCAATCAAATTGCGGAAGAGGGTCACGCTATCGGTGTTCACAGTTATTCGCATAAATATGACGAAGTATACGAAAGCGTAGAGACTTATTTAGAGGATTTTTATCTCGCCCGTAATCTTATACATGAGCAAACGGGGCTTTATGTTGATATTTATCGTTTCCCCGGCGGGAGCATTAACGATTATAACGAAGCGATACGCGATGAGATTATTACAGAAATGAACCGAAGAGGGTTTGTGTACTTTGACTGGAACGTAGACAGCAGGGATTCGAGCGGAGCGTCATGGGACACCATGTACAGGACGGTTCGCGCAGATGTCGCGGATAATACCGAAACCGGTGAACGCTCGGTTGTTTTGTTCCACGATTCGGCGAGTTCAACTTTTACGACTTGGGTTATAGAAGACCTTCTCGAATCATTTGGAGTTAATCCGTATGAATATATTATCGGTAAATTAGATTTGAGCGTTAGGCCACTTCAATGGTGATGAGCTTTTAAGGCTCGGAAAGGTATGTTGAAAAAATGGGAATAAAAGAAAACTTTACCCAAGCGGTAAAAGAGCTTACGGGAATAGGAAAAGAGAAACCCCCCGAAAAAACGCCCCCGCCTAAAAGCCCCGATACGGTTGAGGGTTTGAAAAAAGCGGTAGGCGGCGGGGTTGAGTCGGTTTCGCGCGAAATTAAATTAGATACACCCGACTGGTCCGTACCCGACTGGGACGGGAGCGAGGCTTCCACAATTCGCCCTATACCTAAGCAACCGGAGGCTGAACAAGCGTCGTCGATTCCCGTTGCGGAGTCGCCGCCGGCTTCAACACCCGCGGCAGAGTTGTTTTTATCGGGTGGCAGTACACCTGCTTCGCGATTCGGCGGACAAGTTCAACCCGAGCAACAGGCGACGCGACAGTTTCCGTCTTCTCCCCCTCCTCCACCACCTCCTCCGTCGTCGTTTCAACCGCCTCAAGCACAGCACGCACAACAGCAACAAAACGCGCCGCAATCACAACAACCTGCATTTTATCCCCCTCCGCAATCTGTTCAAAATCAAAATGCTCAACCGCTTTCTTTTGCACAGTCTTCCGGACGGTCGGGTGGAATGAGCGAAGAGAGCGAGCTGACCGTTATTTCCCGTAACACCATTATTGAGGGAAGTATTCGTTCATTTGCGGATATGAGCATTGACGGTGCGATAAAGGGCGATGTTGAAACTACTAAAAATATTGATTTAAACGGTAAGGTTATAGGGAATATTTCCTGTAACAACGCTATGATGCACACGTCCGAGGTTCAGGGGAATGTACGCATGAAGGGCAATATCAGCATGAAACGCGACACCCTGCTGATAGGAGACCTTATGTCTACATACGCCGAGGTAAACGGTAAGGTTCAAGGAAATCTCGACGTTATAGGCAAGGCGGACGTTAAGGGCGACGCGGTTATTTTTGGCGATATAAGCTCTTCTACCCTTGCGGTTGAGGACGGCGCGCTTATTCAAGGGTATGTCAATACGACGTTCCTTAATAAAGAAGAAAGTAAGAATCTTTTCCCGGATACGGTCGTTATAAACACCGATATGGGGAATACCGCTCCGGGAAGCACAACATGAGCTTAAAGAGTTATGATACAATAATAATCGGGGGAGGCGCAGCGGGTTTCGCGGCGGCCTCCTTCTCTGATAAGCGGAGTCGCGTTTTGATTATAGAAAGAAACGGCGAACCCATGAAAAAACTCGCAATCACCGGTAAGGGAAGATGTAACCTTACCAATAATTGCGATACAGAAACAATTCTGAAAAACATTACCAAAAACCCGCAGTTTATGTTAAGCTCATTAGCCGCGTTTTCCGCTAAGGACACCATGAGCTTTTTTGAGGAATTGGGCGTTTTGCTTAAAACGGAAAGAGGCGGACGGGTTTTTCCCGCGTCCGATAAATCATACGATATTGTCAACACCTTGAAAAATTACGCGCTTAAACAATGTGGCGTTGAAATAGTAACCGACCGCGCCCGTGAGCTTATTGTCGAAAACGCCGTTATAAAAGGGGTGAAATGTTATAACGGCGTTTATAACGCCCCAAAGGTTATTATAGCGACGGGGGGAATGTCCTATCCGAATACCGGCTCAACCGGCGACGGTTATCAATTGGCGGCAAAAGCGGGTCACACAATAACCCCGATTGCTCCCGCATTAGTCCCGTTAGAAACAAAGGAAGACTTTTCCGATATAGCGGGTTTGACGCTGAAGAATGTTAGGCTTTCATTAAGGCAAGGCATTAAAACTATATTTGCCGAGCAGGGGGAGCTTCTCTTTACCCATTTTGGCGTATCGGGCCCGTTAGTTCTTACCGCAAGCTGTTACATTAATCAGCCGATAACCGACGATTGTCGATTGTCGATTGATTTAAAGCCCGCGCTTGAAGAAAAAACGCTCGATAATCGGATATTGCGCGACTTTTCCGCGAATAAAAACCGACAACTGAAAAACGCTCTTAATGCTCTTTTGCCGGAAAAGCTTATAGATATTTTTGTTAAACGAAGCGGGATTAAACCCGAAAAAAAGGTTAATGAAATAACTAAAACAGAACGTCGAAGGCTTCTCGAGTTGTTTAAAGGCTTTGAGCTTACGGTAACGGCGTCTCGCCCCATTGATGAGGCGGTAATCACCGACGGCGGCGTTTCGGTTAAGGAGATTAACCCCAAAACAATGGAGTCGAGGGTTGTAAAGGGGTTACACTTTGCGGGGGAGGTTATTGACGTTATGGGGTTAACCGGCGGGTTTAATCTTCAAATTGCGTTTTCTACAGCATATGCCGCGGCTAAAAGTTCTCATGTAAATTATTAAAGAACTGTTTCTATACTGTATAATATCATCATTTTAACAAACAATGATATTATGAATACAAAACAAAAGCTTATGACGGGATTAACGTCGGGACTTCTTAACGGGTTGTTCGGGTCGGGCGGCGGCGTTGCCGCTGTGCCGCTTCTCGAACGCTCAAAGCTCGAACAGCGAAAATGTCACGCGACATCGGTCGTTTTAATTTTCGTTTTGTCCTTATTCTCTGCGGGAATGTACGCGTTAAACGGTAGTCTCGATTATGCCAAAGCCGCCGAATTCATTCCGGCGGGCTTGCTCGGTGCATTGGTCGGGGCGGGGTTGCTCAAGAAAATTAAAAATGACATACTTAAACGTGTATTCGGCGCGGTTATACTAATATCGGCAATTCGTATGTTTATAGTATAGGTATAGTATAGGGGATTTTTTATGAGTCATATTGCGGGATTTTTAGCGGGAATAACCGCCTCAATGGGTTTAGGCGGCGGGTTTATCCTTATTATTTATTTGAGCTTTTTTAAAGATATTTCTCAATCGGCGGCGGGAGGGATTAACTTGTTGTTTTTCCTTCCGATTGCGCTCGTTTCTTCCGTTATTCATATAAAAAACGGGTTGGTCGAAAGGTCGATTATCCCCGCTATATGTATTGCGGGGATTGCCGGAGCGGGTGCGGGCGTTCTTTTGATGAGCTTTCTCGACGAGGGGATATTGCGTAAGCTTTTCGCTTGTTTATTAGTTTTTGTCGGGTTGCGAGAATTGTTTCATAAATCGAACATCTAAACAGTTTCGTAGGGTGTTTTGTTATCTTTGAGAATTTGTAAAACGTATTTCTCAACATCTTCAATTGTTTTACAATCCTCTTTTATTGTAAGAAGAATTTTTTGACAGGTTGATTGAATCGCTAAACGCTCAATAATTTCCGCGCTATTTGCCATATTGTCACCACCTTTCATACGCTTATTTTCGATTTGATTTCCATTCTTCGAAACGACTTTCAACAGATTTAACATCTTCTTCTTCCATTTTTGCCTTAAAATTAACAATAAGAGTGTGAAAATCGTTGGTGTGTTCTGCCACAAGAAGTTTAAAAAGAATATCACGTTCATCATGCCGAGTATCAATTTGAGCCATATCGTCACCACCTTTCATACGTTTATTATACCATAATCAGCCACGATGTCAAGTGTATTTTTAATCCATAATGCCGGTTCTTGCGAAGGCACCGTTAAATTCTTCCTCGGTTATGTTATTCGCTTCCAGCAATTTGAGCATTGTCTTTTGGTTCCAGCTTTTGAATATGTCTAATAAAGCGTTCACCTTTTCCATTTTATCGCCGAGATGTTCATTTGCAACGCGCTCGTCAAACTCTTCGTCTTTTAGGAACGCCGCATACATTTTATCTATGTCTTCGAGCCGCTTTTCGAGCGATTCTTTTGTTCTTTTTGATTCCGCCGCAAAATTTTCCTCCGTGCGCGTCCATTGTCCGCTTATAGAGACGTCATCAATAATTGCCGCCGCCGCACTCCTTTTATCAGTTGCCGCTAAAAACATTGCGCCCGAGAAAAGATATTCAAATGTTTTTGTGTCGAACGGGTCGCTCTCTTTCCTTCCCCTTGCGGATACAACGTCGTCTATTTTCACCTGTACCTTGTCAAGAAGCTCTCTAACCTCGTCAACCGATACTCGCGTTTTTTTAATTCCGCTAAATGCGAATTTGCCTTTGTCTACATAGCCGTCTTTAGATAATATGTCCTCATAGTAGGCTTTTTCTTTTTTTAAGGAGTTAAACCTTTCTAATTCCTTCTCCTCGTGTTCAATCGCTTCTTTTGTCAACCTTTTAAGGTTTTCTTTGTACATATACGCCATATGCTTCCTGTCCTCTGCGGAAAGGCACATTATTTTCAAAAGGTTGTTTTCAATTCTTTTGTTAAGCCCCGCGATGAAATTATCGCTGACTTGATTTACAAATGTATCAAAATGTCCGTTGAAAACAGAATTGATGTTTTTAAGTTGATTCGGAGCGGAAAGACCTCCGCGATTTGTTTCGGTTACGGGATTATTTGCAAACGGGTTTATACCGCCGATATTATTGTTAACAGTCATAACAGTTGTTTTCCTTTTCGATATATTTGAGTTTAATATCGGACGGACATAGGTAAAACTTTACTTTTAGAATTTTTATTAATTTAGTTCTTGACATTTTTTACATAATGAACTATAATAACTATGTATAGTAATTGTAAAATAATGAGATTTGAGTCGATGAGTCGAGAAAAGAGAAAAATTATTTGGAAATTATTTAAAAGGAGACTAACTATTATGAAAAAACGCATACTGTCCTTATTTGTTACAAGCGCGATGTTGTTTAACACCGTCGCGGTTGCGGCGATTCCCGCTATTCTTTCGGAGCCGCATGAAACCCCGGGGTTTGCGGACTTAGCCTCTTCTGATACCGAGCCTTGGTTAGCGGAGGGATTTGTCCCGGGATATATTGAAGCAGAGAATAATAGAGAATACCCGCATATCCCGTGGTTTCAAGCGTTTGCGATTGTACCGGAGAAATATGACGGCAGAGAATCCGGTTATATATCTAATATAAAGAACCAGGGGTCTAACGGCTTGTGTTGGGCTTTTACGTCTTCTGCGGTTGCCGAAGCTAATATGCTCAAAAACGGGCAGGGAATGAACAGCTTTTCGGAATTGCATATGGGCTATTCCACCGCTTTAAACCACGTCGGAAACAATTATGCTCTCCTTCCGAGCGGTAGTTATAACCCGCGATACAACCCCGGCGACGGCGGACACGAAACGATTGCTTTAAATTATTTTATGCGCGGCGTTTTCGGCGGATTGGTTAATAATTCTAAAGACCCTTATGTTACGGCGAGCATACCCGCGCGAGATGTTGCGATTACCCAAAGCATAACGAGGGATTTCGCCGTTCAAAATGCATTTTATCTCGGAGGCTCAAAAGGCAGCGTAACTCCGACTCAGATTAAGGAATCGGTTATTGAGTACGGCGCGGTCGGCGCGGCAATGTACTGGGACGAGCCGACTTATAACGAACAATACTCATCGTATTATTATTCGAGTCCGACCAGTCCGAGTCATGCCGTTGCTATTATCGGGTGGGACGATAATTTTTCGAAGACTAAATTTAAAACAGTCCCGCCTAATGACGGCGCGTGGCTCGTAAAAAATAGCTGGGGGGTTTCATTTGGTGATAGCGGATGCTTTTGGATTTCATATGATGACGCAAGCTTTCCGATATATACTTACACTATTGACAGAGTGAAGACATTTAACCCCGAGTCGACAACCCTTCACGAGTATGATTACTTAGTGACGGAGTCTTCAGACGGCCCGAGTTCTTCCGATACTAATTTTTATGCGCGCGTTTTCACCACCGACAAAGATAACGAAAAGCTTGAACAGGTTGTTGTTGAATCGTTGACCTCCGACGTTATGTTTTCGGTTGATGTAATACCGAATTTTCAAGGCTTTGACAGTTATCAGACAACCGATTTTTCGGTAAAAGCAACCAAGACGGTCACGTATCCGGGGCATTATACGCTCGATTTGGGGACGGCGGTCGATTTGGGGGACGCGGGTTCGCAGTTTGCGGTTGTTGTCAAGTTTGACAAAATTAATACGAGCGGTGCGGCTTATTATCCCTATACATCGTCATTGTCCGCGTCCGCAGGTACAGCCTTTCACTCCGCAGGCGGCGCGTTCGCGAGCACAACGCGCAGTTATAAAATAAAAGCGGTAACTACCGTCAGTATTTGTGAGTATTGTGACAAATATATCTGTATTTGTGTTCGTTGCGGCGAATGTGACGAGATAGGTAAAACGCTTTGTTCCGACTGTGGCGTATGCGCCGAGTGTAACGCCGACGTATACGGGTATACAAGCTGTCCCGATTGTGACGTTTGTTCGGGCTGTAACGTCGGAAACGGCGTGGTTATTTGTCCCGATTGTGACACTTGTTCCGCTTGTAACGATAAAAAGATACCTTCGGTTCATTATTGTTCCGAGTGTGATTTGTGTTTTGAATGCGTCGATATGTGTGCTTATTGCGGGTTATGCACAGACTGTTGCGAGTGTGTTGAGCTACCCGACGGGATTATCTACGATATGCAAACCGACGATAATATATGGCATATGGAAGGCAGCGGAAACAACCCGAGCTATTACAACACAGATACCTTATTCAGAGTCAGCAGCAGTAATGTAAGCATTGTGGTGGATAACGACCCGCCTAAAGTAATTACAGTGAAAAGAAGCGGCAGCACCAGTTCGGCTCAAGCAATACGAATGAGGCTAAATACGATAACATTTAAGCCGGGTCATTCGTATAAATTCGAGATTGGCGGTAGGTTTATTAACCCCGCGGCGAATGTTCAAGCGCGGTTGCGCTTTGAGTATGTTGATAATCTTAACGGATTGTACAATAACGACGTTTTAAAGCTTCAACCGCTCGACAATAACGGTTATTTCAGCATGGATTATAACACAACCTATACCCAATTATCAAAGCATATTACGGCAACCAATAATGTCGCGGAATACAGTATCGGAAGCACCGGAAGCTCTCCCCTTCCCGATATGGTCATTACCATGTTCCGTATTATCGAAAAGCCTATGGGCGTTAATTCCTGTGCGTTTTGCGGGCAGGAAAGCACTACCCGCTGTGTAAGCTGTGGTTATTGTACCGATTGTATCGTCAGTATCTGTGAGGTTTGTAACAAGTGTGAAAAATGTTGCACTTGCGTTCCCGTATATGACGGCGTAGTTTACGATATGCAAAAGGACGCTAAATTGTCGGATTTAGACGGAACTAACACCCAGCCCTCCTCAAACGTATTGAGAAGAGGTTCGTCCAGTGCGGAGTATTCCGTAGATATGAACGACCCGAGAAAAATCAGCATAACGAGAAGCGCGGCTACGTCTTCACAGGCAATTCTGATAAGATTAAACAATTTGGCGATTAGCCCTAAACATTCATATCAATTCGAGATTTCGGGTAAATTTATTAACCCCGCCGCCGGTCTTCAGGCAAGGTTGCGTTTTGAGGACACAGTCACCAAGGTGCTAAAGCTTGAGCCGCTCGACGAAAACGGCGAATTTAGCATGGTCTACGATACGACCCATGAACAGATTTCGCAACATCTAAGCGGCGGTAGCTACAGCATCGGCTGTAACGGAAGCTCGAGCGTCCCTTACGCCAATATGGTAATTACCTCATTGCGTATTGTTGAAGCCCCGCTCCCCGCTAATGCCTGCGTTTTATGCGCGGAGCAAAACGCCAACCGCTGTGTCGATTGCGGATATTGCGTAAAATGCGTCGAACGCATTTGTACAGTTTGTAAAAAATGCGAAAAAAGCTGTGTGTGCGTCTTTTACTGTGCCGAGTGTAACGAGGAGCTATCGGAGTGTATTTGTTGTACCGATTGTTGGAAGTATCCTTGTGTATGTCCGCCGGAAACAACCGCGACTACTGAGGAGACGACCGTGACGACGACCACCACTGAGGTTACCACTACGCCCGAGCCTACTACTACAACGCCCGAACCCACTACAACACCCGAGCCTACTACTACAACGCCCGAGCCTACTACTACAACGCCCGAGCCTACTACTACAACACCGGAGCTTACTACTACAACACCCGAGCCTACTACTACAACGCCCGAGCCTACGACCACGCCGGAGCCTACTACGACCACTCCCGAGCCTACCACGACAACGCCCGAGCCTACGACAACGCCCGAGCTTACAACCACGCCCGAGCCTACCACAACGCCCGAGATTACGACCACGCCGGAGCCTACTACGACAACGCCCGAGCCTACGACAACGCCCGAGCTTACGACAACGCCCGAGCTTACGACCACACCGGAGCCTACTACGACCACTCCCGAGCCTACCACAACGCCCGAACCTACTACAACACCTTTCTATGGTTTTTGTACCAAGTGCGGGGCGGCGTTGACCGGCGGTAATTTCTGTGCCGGTTGCGGAAGCCCGGTCGGAACAACGACGGAGACAACCACCACGGAGCCGGTGACAACCACTACGGAACCGGAAACGACTACATCTGAGCCGGAGACGACTACTTCTGAACCGGAGACAACTACTTCTGAACCGGAGACGACGACATCTGAACCGGAGACGACTACTTCTGAACCGGTGATAACTACCACAGAGCCGGTGATAACTACCACAGAGCCTTTGACAACTGCCACCGAACCCGTTACAACCAATACCGTGCCGAAGAATAAGCCGGGGATAATTTCAAGTAAGGGCGAAGAAGAAGGCGCGCCGACAATCTTCTGTTTCATTGAGATACTATTGTATCTTGTGAAAATGCCGAGTAACGCTAAGGACAATTCTGCGGCAATTCTAAGCCCCGAGGGTGAAGCGGCGGGAGAGCCTACCATATTCTGTGCTATTGAAATTCTTTTGTATATAGTGGGATTACCGACTTATAAAACACTTGGATAAGCCAAACAAGAGATAAGCCAAAAGGACGGGGTTTACTCGTCCGAGGGGCGAATCTTGACGGCGGGTAATGATAAAAAAATAGTAAAGACAACCTTCGAAATCTTTTTTGGGGGTTGTTTTTGTTGCAAAGGCAACGAAACGTGGCACTATTGCTTTTAAGCAGATGTTATTCTTGTATATGGCAACCTCCGAAAACCTCTTCCGGCACTCGCCGGTTGAAAAATTCCGCCATACTTCGTTGATTTTTCTTTAAATATCAACGGATATTCGCAGAAAAATCGCCTTGTCTGATGAAATTTTCATCTCGACGATTACACAAAACAGGTTTTCGGAGGTTGCCATATGGCGGATTGCCTATAAAAATATATAAGGAGTACGATAAGTTTGAATAAAAGCTGGCAGGGGTGGCTCTGCCGCCCCGAAGCTGGATAGGCTTTTATTCGCAGAGGTTTTGTGCCTCGGAAAGGAATGGTCATAAAAATGGAATTTAACTTTAAAATTAAGGCGGACAGGGAGTTTATTGAGCGCGAAATAGAAGTTTTTAAAGCTTCCGAAAGGCGGAGACTTATGTTGACCGGCGAGGACTATTATTTTGGGCGGCACGATATTTTGTATCGCTCGCGAACCGTTATCGGCGAAAACGGCGAACTCGAACCGGTTTACAACCTCCCCGATAATAAAGCGGTGGATAATCAGTATCGCAAGCTCGTTAATCAAAAGACCAATTATTTATTGGGGCGACCTTTGACGTTCAGAACCGACGACAGCGGGTATTATGAATATTTATCGAAGGTATTTGACAGGCGGTTTATGCGGTTGATGAAAAACATCTGTAAAGACGCGTATAATCACGGAATTTCTTGGATTTATCCCTGTTTCAAGGACGGGCGTATTTGTTTTAAGCGAATGAACGGATATGAGATGATTCCCGGTTGGCGCGATTTTGAGCATACCGAGTTGGATTATGCCATACGTGTGTACGAGGTCGTCGATTATTCAAAAGCAAACGAACGAGAGCAAATTGTTGAGAAAATTGAGGTTTTTGATGAGGGCGGTATTCATTATTTTGAACTCGACAACAAAGGTAGGTTAGTAGGAGTCGCACCTTATCATGCGGCTTATATCTCTACAGGGGATAACGAGTTTTGTTGGGGGCGGATTCCGCTCGTTGCTTTTAAGAGGGATTCGGACGAATGCCCGCTTATCGGTTGTGTTAAGTCGCTTCAGGACGGATTAAATCTAATCCTTTCAAATTTTTTAAACGCTATGGAGGAAGACCCACGCAATACGCTTTTAGTTCTCGTTAATTATGACGGGGATAACCTCGGCGAGTTTCGCCGCAATCTTGCCGCTTACGGCGCGGTTAAGGTTCGCTCGATTGACGGAGCGGCGGGAGACTTAAAAACGCTTAAGGTAGAGGTGAACGCCGAAAATTATCGCACCGTTATTGCGATATTCAAAAAAGCGATTATTGAGAACGGTATGGGGTTCGACGCTAAAGATTCGCGCTTAAACGGCAGCTCTAATCAGATGAACATTCAATCTATGTATTCAGATGTGGATTTGGACGCTAACGAGACCGAAACCGAATTTCAAGCATCACTTTCGGACTTAATGTGGTTCGTTAATCGCAATTTCGACGCGTCGGTACCTTTGCACACCGCAGATGTTGAGTTTATATTTAATCGGGATATGATGATGAACGAGGGGGCGGTTATTGATAACTGCGTCAAGTCATTGGGTATTCTATCACGCGAGACCGTAATCGCCAATCACCCGTGGGTCGACGACGTTATGGGAGAGCTGCGGGCGGTTGACAGTTGATATTTTGTGTGCTATAATGAGCATATGAGAAAGATTAAGTATTTAATTCGCTGTTTCTTCAAAATGGATTTTGGGCGGCTTTTTTCGACCGTTCGCACACTTTCAAAAGAGAATCAAACGCCTTCAGCCTTTGTGTTCCTTGATATGCTTTGGTGTGGGCTTCGCTATGGGGCGGGGTATGTCGATTATCTTATATTTGACTTTATACGGCTTTCGGGCAAGCAACGCCGCACCTTTGTTACCCGCGGAATAAATAATGAGTTTATAAGAAAATTAAACAATAAGGAAAACTATTATAAGTTTGAGGATAAAGCCGTTTTTAATTCAATCTTTAAAGAATATATCGGAAGGAATTGGGTTAGTCTTAAGGAAACCTCTGCCGATGGTCTCGCGCAGTTTCTTGAGGTTAACCCCGTCGTTATTGTTAAGCCGATTGATTCGATATGTGGTAAAGGAATTGAAAAAATTTATACCGAGGATTGTGATTCGGGCGAGTTATACGAAAGGTTAATTAAAAACGGACAACTCTTGGTTGAGGAGTGTATCACGCAGCATGATGAGGTTGCCGCAATTAACCCCGCTTCGGTGAATACCGTCAGATTAATGACCATCGCGGGAGACGGTAAGGTTTATATCATGTTCCGAGCCTTGCGGCTCGGAGTAGGCGACAGCGTAGTTGATAATTTTAACGCAGGCGGATTGTTTGTTTTGTTAGATGAAAACGGGGTTATTGTAACCGACGCCGTTAATAAAAAAACGGAAATATTCCATTCTCACCCCACAACCGGCGTCGTTTTTAAGGGAACACAGATTCCGTTTTTTGAGGAAACGGAGCTTATGATTTCAAAGGCGGCGTTGCGCGGGGCGGAAGAAGGTATTCGTTATATAAGCTGGGATATTGCGGTTACCCCTTCGGGCCCGGTTGTTGTTGAGGCGAATCATAACCCGGGATACGATTTGTTGCAGTCTAAGGTTTATTTGACGGATAATGAGTTTGGACGACGGGGTGATTTTAAAAATGTAATACAACATATATGCAACGAGCGAAAGTAAATAACTGTATATAGCGTTTTAGAAGATATTTTAAAAAACAGGCAAACAGAATTGCAATTGTTGCCGGTGCAACGAATGTTGGCACCGGAGCGAGATAACGTATGTTAAAATAGTATTATGGAAAGCTGAAGATTAAAAGCGATTGAGTTTTTAATCCTCGGCTTTCTTATATATGAAAGGAGACCAAGATATGGAAGAAAAAAATAAGGCAAATGTTGACGGGAAGGTTGTTACGACTGCCCGGGAACACGACGGCAAGGACGCGACAGAAAAGGTCATGGATTCGAACGATTTCGATAAAGCGGTTAATGAAGCGGTTAATGACGCCCTCAAGGGATTGCAGGAGCAGATTGATTCTTTAAAAAGCGCGATTGATGAAATTTTTGTTAAACAAAACGAATCGGCGGCAAAACACGATTGTACGTTAAACCTTAACGGCGCGGTCACGGGCGAAACGGGGAGAGAAGCCCCGGATAAGCGGGTCGATTTTTCAAAATTAAGCTATTCTGAATTATGCTCATTTTTGGAAAAACACCCGAGAGCAAAATTGTAATTTATAAAAAGGAGAGAACGAATGAAAGGTACAAAATTTAACGCGAAGAAGTTTAACCCCGAGGCTTTTGATTATTCGGTTAAAAGAACCAAAGGTTTAAAGGTTAACGAATTAGTTAAGGCGAAGGCATTAGCAGCTAATCCCGACATTAAAAATGTTTTTTCGGCGGGAAGCACGGTAGGATTTGCAAGGGTAATTATGCGCGGCGCACTCGACGGCGGGGCAATCAATTATGACGGAGCTACCGATATTAACCCCGAAAACACTAAAGTTTTTGAGCAGGGGGTTGTTGTTGTCGGCAGAGCAAAGGGCTGGGTAGAAAAAGACTTTATCTATGATTCGGGCGGCGGTGATTTTATGGATTCTGTTGCGCGACAGGTTGCGGAGTATAAAGACGATATTGATATCGGTACATTAAGCGCGGTGCTTGACGGTATATTCTCTATGAGCGGAACCGAGAATCTTAAATTTGTCAACGAGCATACGCATAACATTTCTGAAAACGGAGAAGGCGGTATTACCGCAGTTGCGCTTAACAACGCGGCTTTCAAGGCTTGTGGCGTTAATAAAAAGAAATTTACTGTTGTTCTTATGCACTCTACAATTGCGACATCTTTAGAAAACCTCAATTTGCTCGAGTATATGCGTTATACCGATAAGGACGGTATAACGAGAGAGATTCAGCTCGGAACATGGTGCGGGCGTTTGGTTATTGTTGACGATAATCTCCCCGTAACGCAAGAGGGCGGGAAAACGCTTTATACCACCTATATCTTAGGTGAAGGCGCGTTTTCTTATGAAGATATAGGCGTTAAAAATTCTTACGAGCTTGCGCGCGACCCGAAGACGAACGGTGGGGAGGATACCCTTTATATGAGACAGCGTAAAGCGTTTGCGCCTTACGGAATCAGTTATGAAAAGCAGAGCCAAAGCTCGCTTTCTCCTACCGATTATGAACTTTCCGACGGCGAAAATTGGGAACTCGTTAATGTCGAGTATGACACCTATGTTGACCATAAAAAGATTCCTATTGCAAGGATTATTTCCCGAGGGTAGGGGGGGTTGTGCTTCGGAAAGGAATGGTCATATATATGGTTAGTGAAATAATTTCGGGGGTTTGTTCCAATTTAGCGCGCGAATTTGGAGAAGATGTTAAAATATATACCGAAGATTCGGCTCGAAAAGCGGGGATTCTTAATTCAAAGGCACCCTTACGCGAGTCGAATTTTTACGTTTCATCTAAGAACCCTTCAAACAAACGAATCAAGGACAGGCATTTTACCTCTACTCAATTATTGGGGAATAGGTATTTACACAGCGTTGCATTATGTGTAGAATGTCGTTGGTTTGAAAATTGGCAGGATATTCTCGACCGATTGTTTATATGCTTAGAATATATTTCCGTCGGAGGTTCCAAGACGGTTATACGCGGGGCAGCTATGCAGGGGGAGCGGGTTGACGACTTATTAAGTTTTTTTGTCAATTATGACGTTTTTGTGTATTACAGCGAAGACGAGAAAGAGAAAATGGGGAAATTAGAAATGGAGGAAAAATTATTATGGCATTAGGCGGAGGCGTTTTTATCGGGCAAAATAAAACCTTACCCGGCTCGTATATTAACTTTGTCTCTTTAGCGCGTATAGGCGCGGCACTTTCCGAAAGGGGTGCCGCCGCTTTTGCTTTAGAGATGAACTGGGGAGTCGAGGATAAAGTTTTTACCGTTACCAACGAAGACTTTATAAAAAATTCCACGTCACTTTTCGGTTATGATTATACCGACGATAAAATGAAGGGATTACGGCAATAAATTGCGGAAGGTAGATATGGCGTCGGGCGGCGAAATTGTTTTTTCGGAGGTAAAAGGGTTAGCCGAAATCAGATTTTCGGCTTTGCTTCCGCAGGTCGTTTATCCTTTTGCCGTTTACAGAAGCGGGTTTGTACTCGGCGGAAGTATATTGCAGAGCTTATTGGATTTGCAAGAATCCGGTAAGCCGTTCAGGTTTATTGTGTCTCGAAAATCTGCGGGGGGGAGGGCTCTCGCTTCTACGAATATTAAAGTCGTTTTTTCCGAGATTCGTTCTCGCGAGGACGCCGCAGAAGGGAAAGATATTTATATAGATGTCAGGTTAAGCGAGTATCGAGATTTTGCCGTAAAAAACGTAATAATCAATTCTCCGGATGGGGTTAAGGGGTCTGCACCCACGCCGACGCGCCCCGTTGACAGTGTTCCCGACGTCAGCAATTATCGCGTCGCAAAGGACGATACGCTTTGGATAATAGCGCACAAGCTTTTAGGCGAGGGGAGTCGGTATAAGGACATATACGATTTGAATAAGCCGTTAATTGACCGCGATAATGTCGGGAAAGGAACCACCACCTATACCATTCACCCCGAGCAAAACTTGAAAATTCCTAAGAATTAGAAATGGAGACTAACAGTGTTTGAATTAAGGGTTAATAATCAAAGTTGTTCTTTTGAACCGCAGGTTTGTGACGGCGTTTTATATGAAAGCTTTAATCAAGGTCGGTGTTCTAAGCTTTCGTTCGGTATAATCGGGCAAAAGCTTTTGGGAAATCAATTTGCGATAAGAGCGGGCGACAAGGTGGGGCTTAAGGTCAACGGCAGAAAAATGTTTTTCGGGGTAGTTTTTCAAAGAAAAAAGGAGCATAACGGCATCGAAACCGTTACAGCCTATGACCAATTAAGATATTTGAAAAATAAGGATACCTATATCTATTCCGGAAAACGGGCGAGCGACGTTATACGCACGATTGCTTTGGATTATAAATTGCGGGTGGGTGATATTGACCAAACACAATGTATCATTCCGGAGCGTATAGAAGACGACGTTGCGCTTTCGGATATAATCGAAAATGCACTCGATTATGAGTACGAAAGAAGCGGCACGCGATTTACGCTTATTGATGAATTTGGGGAGCTTTCTTTGAAGAATGAGGCTCAAATGTTTTCGGGGGCAGAGCTTAATAGGGATACAATAGGAGAATTGAGCTTTTTTTCATCAATTGAAGGGCGGAGTAACAGAATTAAGCTCTCTCGGCAAGAAAATAATTCAAGCGACCGAGAGGTTTATATTGCGAGGGACATAGACAGCGAATACAGAATCGGCGTTTTACAGCATTATATGAAAATCAGCGACGAAAACGAAGCCCTTGTAAGCAGGGCTAATTCGTTATTGGCTATATATAACAAGGACGAGCGAAGCGTTTCTGTAAAAAACGCGCTGGGTGACGTAAGGGTTCGAGGCGGTTCCGGTATAGCTTTGAATTTTGATGAGTTTAAAGGTAACGCCACGGTATTACAATGTGTTCATAAATTAAACGGGGAACAGCATTTGATGGATTTGGTTTTAGGGGGGATTTAATGTTACCTAATGGGTTTTATGACGTTGCCGATGAATTCGGCAACGAGTCTTTAAGGAAGGAGTATTCCGAAAAGACTTATAATTTGGAAAATTTGAGCGGCGGTAAAACATTTATTGACGGAAGAGAAGCAATTAGCCAGGCGGTTGTAAAAATACTCAATACAGAAAGATTTCGACACCCTATATATTCTACAGATTACGGAATCGAACTCGCCGATTTGTTCGGGCGGGATTGTGATTATGTGTGTGTTGAGCTCGAGCGAAGAATCAAGGAGGCATTGCTTTCCGACAGTCGAATTTTGCGGGTAGTCGGGTTTAATTTTGTTCAAGAAAAGAATATTGTTCGCGTTACATTTACCGTTTATTCAATTTACGGGGAACACAAGCTTGAAGCTTTTGAGTTTTATACAGACAGGGGGAAAGAATAATGTACAAAAATATGACATTCGGGTTTATATTGTCGCGTATGCTCGACAGGATTCCGGACGATGTTGATAAGCGGGAGGGAAGCGTTATATATGACGCATTGGCTCCCGTCGCGCTCGAGTTGGCACAGTTTTATTCCGAACTCGACAACGCGATTGACGAGACCTTTGCCGATACAGCCGGGCGCGAAATGCTTATTCGCAGGGCGGCGGAAAGGGCGATTACACCTTATCCCGCAACCTTTGCAACCATTAAGGGCGAGTTTAATATAACGGTACCCGCAAACACATTGTTCACCGTTTTATCGGGAGTCGACGAGGAAGAATTGATTTACCGAGTGACGGAGAATATTGAGGGTTTAACATACCGCTTAGTATGTACAAGCAAAGGCGCGGTCGGTAACAGGTCGGTAGGGGATTTGCTCCCCGTTAATTATATTGAGGGGCTTACATCGGCTAAGATTACCGGGTTGCTCATTCCGGGTGAGGACGAGGAGGAGACCGAGCATTTAAGAAAACGATATTTTGAAAGCATTGAAAACTACAGCTACGGAGGAAATGTTGCCGATTATCGAAGAATGGTTCTCGCGCTACCCGGCGTCGGCGGCGTAAAAATCACCCCCTCGTATAACGGCGGGGGTCATGTCAGACTTTCTATTATAACCAACCAATGGGACATTCCTTCAAACGAAATGATTACGGATATAAAAGGAATTATTGACCCGGCGAGAAATCCGGGAAAAGGATACGGACTCGCCCCGATTGGTCATAATGTAACCGTTATAGGCGTAATGGGAATGACTATAAATGTTTCGGCGAAATTCATTATGTCACAGGGGGTCAGCTTTGAGGATACGGAATCCGATTTAAACAGGGTTTTAGACGAATATTTCAGAGAATTTGCCGTTATGTGGGAAGCGTTAGACGACATAACCTTGAGCGCGTCACAGCTCGAGGTTAAATTTTTAAATGTTACTCTCGGGAAAATCAGGGCTATAGAAAATTTAAAATTCAACAATTCAAACGACAGAAACTATATGATTTACTCCAACCATATTCCTTTAAGGGGGGAGATAACAAATGTTGATTAAATATTTACCGGAGAATATGCAGCGGATTAAAGAGTTTTCTTATATAATGAAAACTCAAAGCGACGAAATAAATTATATAAGCGCGGCAATCGGTAAAATCTTAAACAATTCATTTGCCGCTTATGCCGATGAGTCCGAAGTCGGTCTTTACAGGTGGGAGAAAATATTCGGCATTACCGGTATGTCGGGGAAAACCGCAGAAGAAAGACGCCGCGAGATTATTTGTCGATTATCGGATTTTCTCCCGTATACGCATAATGCGTTAGAAGCCGTTATACTTTCGTTATACAAGCCTATGGGGGTAACAAACGTCCGTATAAGCGCAAATTATGATAAGTATATATTAAGTATTTTATTCTTTTTGGAGATGGAGCCTTATTATCACGAAATAGAAAGACTTCTTGAACGATGGGCTCCTGCAAATCTTTTAACCGAAATAATAATTATTTACAGAAGGCACAGAGCCTTAAAAAAAGAAACGCATAAGCAGCTCGGTGTTCGTACGCACCGTTATTTAAAAAAGGAAGGAAATGTAGAGAGGTCTTTTACATGATTACAACAGAAAAGGGATTTAAACTTCCCGATGAGAACGATTTTTACGATATACAGGATTTTAACGATAATTTTGAGCGCGCAGATATAATACTCAGAGAATTTGACGCTGTATCCGACCGCGTTGACACGCTCGAGCAAAAGTATGCAGATGATAACGAAAACGGAAGCTCGCTTTTGGAAAAAATCGACACGCTCGAATCAAAGCTGGATTATTTGAAGCTTCGCTTAAATGTCGCGAATTATGCGGTTTTTGAGAGAATAGCATTTATGGGCGAATATAAAGGCGTATGCACTACGGGCAAATATACCGCCGTCAAGTCCGTAACAATTCCCGGGTTTACGCTTACGGACGGCGTTATATTCGGCGTTGTATTCGCTAACGGCAACGGTTATATCAACCCTACATTAAGAATAAACGACGGGACTCAAAATTTGTCTGATATAGAAATGTGGGACGAGAAGGGGCGCATAGGAAACGGTAACCAAACTATTGATACTTATAGCGGTATGTACAATGTGTTCAGATATAATCAAGCTCTTAACAGGTTTATATGGATTATGGCTATGCAACAGGTGAACGGATAAGATGAAGTTTAAAAGAGAGCTTTTTGCGGCTCGGAAAGGTATGGTAATATAAAATTGAATAATAAAACGGTTTTTGAAGTCATTTGCGTAATAACGGGCGGATTAGCGGGGTTTCTTTTTGGAGCCGCCGACGGGTTGTTTTATGCTTTAGTGACGTTCGTCGTTATGGATTATATCACCGGCGTAGTAAACGCAATTATTAATAAAAGGCTTTCAAGCAGAACGGGGTTTGAAGGGTTATTTCGCAAAATAATGGTTTTTATTTTAGTTGCGTTGGCAAATATTATTGGCAACCTCCGCAAACCCCGATTCGCACCGTCAATTTCGTATAAATTGAAAATAATTGCT